>Ga0210060_1000042_pt1 | contig 85253 bp, 79 predicted proteins | sample Joice_CattailNLB_FD_184871 | JGI IMG/M metagenome (GOLD analysis project Ga0210060, IMG submission 184871) | Wetland microbial communities from San Francisco Bay, California, USA, that impact long-term carbon sequestration - Joice_CattailNLB_D2... | ecosystem: Environmental > Aquatic > Marine >...
AAATGGGAAAGAAATGCCCTCGTTCGAGGGCATCGAGGACGAAAAACGGACGACCCGGACCGCCGCAAGCGCCAGAGCCGTCAGTTCAAAGCCGAGTTATTCAACGGAATAGGCCAGAAGCGGACGTTCGACTAACGCGGCGGCTCAGGCACGGCGCGGCCAAGATGCCCGATATGAAACAGAGACGCTATCGCGCCGTTGCCTGAAGCCGCATGGTTGAGCCGGTCAGTGCTCATCCTGAAATCAGCCTTGTGTAGTGGCAGAAATAGCGACACTCCTTATCCGCGTTGAGCTTGTTGAGGCGTTCCACCTCTGCCTCGGCGCGTGCCTGGTCCAAGAGAACCTCCTTAACGGTGACCGCACGCTCCAACCGAGCTGCATCCACTGTCTCGTCATCAAGCAGAAAGCAGTCCAGGCGGACGACCGCGTAAGCTGGTGTGTTTGGTCTTTTCATGACTCGCCGGTTGCGGCTCAACGTTCGTGTTGAGGCGCGCGCGCCTTCATGCGCGTCGCCTGCAACGCGCGGTTGGCCCGCTGGCTAGAAATTGGTGGCAAGGGTTTGCTTTGCAATCGCTTCAATATCAGCTGGGGACTTAGGATCAAGTGCGAGCGTTCCCAGTATCTCTATAGCCTCGGCGCGCTGACCTCTTCGAGCCAGCACGAGCGCGCGGTTGACCTGTAGATATCCGTACGTTTCTGGATCAGGGCTCGCAGCGAGACCCTTCTCGAGGAACTCCAGCGCTTGTTCATCGTTGGCAGCCAGCTGCGCTCTGGCTTTCCACGCGGGCGCAAACTCCGGGACCCTTCGCACGATGTCCTCAACAGCCCTCCGCCTTTGCGCCGAGTCATCGATCCACTCGAGAGAAACATAGGCAAGGTAGGTGCCTGAGGGGAGTTGCTCGCTGAGTTCCTTTCGCAAAGCGTCGATCGCAGTCTTAGAAGTGAAAAATCCGCGCGGCGCCAATGCGTCTACCCGCTCATAGAGAACCAGGGCCCCTTCCGCGTCGCCTTGCAGCAGACGGGCGAAAGCAGCGTCATACACGGGATAGGGCCAGGTTGGCGCGAGCCGCGATGCCTGCTCAAAGTGATGATTCGCTGCGGCATAGTCGCCTCTCTGAGCCGCGTCTCGGCCTCTTTGGTGTAGTGCCATAGCTTCTTGTGAAACCGGCCTATCAGACGCTACTTCCCACGTGAATTCTCCACTTGCATTGCGGAGTTCCTGTCTTGTGAGAACGCGACCCGCCTTGTCCTTAAAAATCACTTCATCCGCGACGCCAGTCAAAACGATGCCTAGAAGAGTTACGCCTATCGCTAAACGAATGGGGGCAACCATCTCTTGGCGGGCTAACGTTCGCCTTCAGCCGCCACCGCGTAGCAACGGGACAGAACGAAGATTGACGGTTGTTGCGGCAGTCGGCTGCAAGGCGAAGTTAGAGAGACATTCCTTGTTGACAGATGCCATTGAAGCCAATCTCGGTTCAGCGCAAGCGACGCGCACGCAATAACCAAAGCAGATACCCAAGAACTGCCACCCCGAGGACCAGATTGAATGCAATTACCTGCCAAGGCCTGGGCGCTTGCATTTGCCATACAACAATGAAGTAAAGGCCAAAGTAGATGGCGAGGAGCGCGACAGATTCTTTGCGCATGCAAAAGGCGAGGACACTAGCGCTCAACGCGAGCCCTGGCACGATCAAGGCATGAATGAACTGCTCGGGACTAAGAAACTCGATCGCCTCGTGCCAGTGCGAGAGCAAGAACCTTGTAGGTCCGATAAACGTCAGGATGCCCCACAGCAACACAAACCACATTAACAGCGGCCGTCGCAAACACCATAGACCGAACTTGACCAGCCCTTCGCTCAACTCGCCGTGGGAATCGCGGGGCACTTTGTCTCTCTAACTATGAATAGTCGGCTTCGAAGCCGTATATCACGCCCAACGGCCAGCGCCAATCCCACATATTCAAGAGCCTGCGTTACCACCGGTCCCGTTAGCCGGTAGGCCCCAGGATGTTCGGCTCCTGCCGATTCGTCTACCGTCGTGGGGTTCTCGTTGGCTGGTCGCACGAGCGACGGCTAAGGGTCGGTAGCGCCCCTCCAGTCAACCAACCCGAAAGCGGCCGCTCGACGGCAGCCAAGCGGCCTTGGATAGCCGGCCGCGCCTAGCGCGGCGCATCTCCCTCGAGCGTGATCCGGTGCATCACGCGCCGGTAGCCGTGATAGTCGTTGATCGGGTTGTGCTGGGTGCAGCGGTTGTCCCAGAACGCGATCGAGCCGGGCCGCCAGACGAAGCGGCAGGTGAATTCCGGCCGCACCTGGTGCTCGAAGAGATAGCCCAGCAGCGGCGCGCTCTCGGCCTCGGTCATGCCGGCGAAGCGCACGGTGTGCGCGACGTTGACATAGAGGGCCTTGCGCCCCGTCTCGGGATGGGTGCGCACCACCGGATGCTCGGCGAGGTATTCCTTCTTCGCCTCGGCACGGCCGTCCGTACGGATGCGGTCCTCGCGGGTGCGCGTGACGTCCGCCTTGGCCGAGGCATTCACCGCGCGCAGCCCTTCGAGCAGGCGCTGCAGGCCCGGCGAGAGCGCGTCGTAGGCCGCGGTCATGCTGGCGAACAGCGTGTCCCCGCCCTGCGGCGGAACCTCGCGGGCGAGCAGCATCGAGGCCATCGGCGGCCGCTCGAGGTAGGTCGTATCGGAATGCCAGATGCCGCCGAAATTGGCCGTCTCGTGCTCGAGCTTCTTGACCTCGATAATCTCGGGATAGCCCTCGATGCCCTTCACGAACGGGTATTCGACCGGGGTCCCGAAGGCGCGCGCAAGCGCCATGTACTGCGCCGGGGTCAGGGGCTGGTCGCGGAAAAACACCACCTGGTGCTCGAGCCAGGCGGCGCGCAGCGCGGCCGCCTCGGCGGCCTCGAGGGGGCGCGAAAGGTCGACGCCGAGCACCTCGGCGCCGAGGGCGCCGGCGATTCGCCGTACCTTGTGTTCCGCGACCGCTGCCACGCCGCGACTCTACCTGCCCCTCGCCGCCCGTCCAAGCACGGCCGCGAAACCGCCCCGCCGGGGCTTGAAGGCCCGGGCCCTGACCCCCATCTGGCCAGGGTTTGGTGCATTGACGAGGAACCACGCATGGGCGCGCCCAAGGAAACGCTCGGCTTCCAGGCCGAGGTCAAGCAGCTGCTGCAGCTGATGATCCATTCGCTGTACAGCAACAAGGAAATCTTCCTGCGCGAGCTGGTGAGCAATGCTTCGGACGCCTGCGACAAGCTGCGTTTTGCGGCGATCGCGCAGCCCGAGCTGCTCGAGGGTCACGCCGAGCTCGCCATCGGGATCGAAATCGACAAGGCCGCGCGGACCCTTACCGTCTCGGACAACGGCATCGGCATGTCGCGCGACGAGGCGATCGAGCATCTCGGCACGATCGCCCGCTCGGGCACCCGTGAGTTCTTCGCTCGCCTCACGGGCGACCAGCAGAAGGACGCCCAGCTGATCGGCCAGTTCGGCGTCGGCTTCTATTCCTCGTTCATCGTCGCCGACCGCGTCACGGTGCTCACGCGACGCGCCGGGCAGCCCGCCGAGACCGCGGTGCGCTGGGAAAGCGACGGCGGCGGCGAGTTCACCGTCGAGCCGGCCGAGCGTGCCGAGAGCGGCACCGACGTGACCTTGCAGCTGCGCGAAGGCGAGGACGAGCTGCTCGAGACCGAGCGTCTGCGCCATATCGTCACCCGCTATTCGGACCACATTTCGCTGCCGATCCGCATGCGCACGGAAACCTGGGACGCCGAGACCAAGGCGATGAAGCCGAGCGAAGCGCCCGAGGTCGTCAACCAGGCGAGCGCGCTCTGGGCGCGCTCGAAGAGCGAGATCAGCGACGAGCAGTACCGCGCCTTCTACAAGCACGTCTCGCACGACTTCGGCGAGCCGCTCGCCTGGACGCACAACCGGGTCGAGGGACGCAACGAGTACATCCAGCTGCTGTACCTGCCCGAGCGCGCACCGTTCGATCTCTGGGACCGCCATCAGCGCCACGGCATCAAGTTGTACGTGCGCCGCGTGTTCATCATGGAGGACGCCGAGCAGCTGCTGCCGCCCTACCTGCGCTTCGTGCGCGGGGTGATCGACTCGAACGACCTGCCGCTCAATGTCTCGCGCGAGCTGCTGCAGGAATCGCGCGACGTGCGCATGATCCGCGAAGGCTCGGCCAAGCGGATCCTGTCGATGCTCGAGGACATGGCCGAGAACGACAAGGAAAAATTCGCGACCTTCTGGGCGCAGTTCGGCCAGGTCTTCAAGGAAGGCATCGGCGAAGACGCCGCCAACCGCGAGCGGATCGCCAAGCTGCTGCGCTTCGCCTCGACCGCGAACGATGGTCCCGAGCAGAACGTATCGCTCACCGAGTACCTCGGCCGGATGAAGGACAAGCAGGACAGCATCTACTACGCGACCGCCGACAGCTGGGAGGCGGCGCGCTCGAGCCCCCACCTCGAGATCTTCCGCAAGAAGGGCATCGAGGTGCTGCTGCTCGCCGATCGCGTCGACGAATGGATGCTGTCCTTCCTGCACGAGTTCGACGGCAAGCCGCTCGCCTCGGTGGCCAAAGGCGGGCTCGATCTCGACGCGCTCGCCGACGAGGCGGAGAAAGCCGAGCAGCAAAAGACCGTCGACGACGCCAAGGATCTGATCGCACGGCTGAAGGCCGCGCTCGGCGAGCGGGTCAAGGACGTGCGCCCGACCTTTCGCCTGACCGACTCGCCCGCCTGCCTGGTCGCGGACGCGAACGAGATGAGCGCGCACCTGCAGCGCCTGCTCAAGTCGGCTGGCCAGAAGCTGCCCGGCACCGAGTCGAAGCCGATCCTCGAGATCAATCCGAAGCACCCGCTCGTCGAGCGCCTGCAGGCCGACCAGGCCGACGCGGCGCGCCTGGCCGACTGGGCGAACCTGCTGTTCGAGCAGGCGCAGCTCGCCGAGGGCGGCCCGCTCGAAGACCCGGCAGGCTTCGTCCGGCGCCTCAACCGCATGCTGCTCGGCCGCTCAGAGTAGCTTGCCCGCCCTGAGCGCGGCGATCACGACCTTGGCAAAATCCACGGTCGCCGATTTCACGCTCTCCGGCGCGAAGGTCGAGGTCGTCGCGGTCCAGACGAGCTTGTCGTCGGCGGCGTTCCACAGCGTGGTTTCGAGCACTGCCGAACTGTACTCGCGCACCGACGGCGGCATGCCGTAGGGCAGCCAGGCGATCGCGTAGTAGCCGTAGAGGCTGTTGCGATAACCCACCGCCGGGAAGGTCCAGGCGTGACCCGGCATATACACGGTCTGCGTGTCGATGCGCAGCAGCCGCGTCATCACCACCCCGTCCAGACCCTGCTTGCGCACCGTGGCCTTGAGCACGGCTTCGTCGATACTGCCGTCCTGCGGGATCAGCGTGTAGCTCTGGACCGCCTGGACGCCGGCCGCGCGCAGCGCCCGGGAAAATTCGTCCTCGAATACGCGCCGGTAGGTCGGCGAGTCGCTCGCGCCGACGACCAGCAGGCGGCGGAACCCGCCGCCGGTGTAGGTCGGATCCTTCCAGGCGCTGGTCAGCGAAGTCGCGGCGCAGGCCGCGAGCAGCAGTGCCGCGCCGAGCGCAGTCATCGTGCTCGGGCGCATCGGCATCATGCCTTGCTTTCGATTCACTGCAGGAACCGGAAAAAGCCCGGCGCCCGATCGCCGAGTTCGGGACGTGCCGCGTCTGCTTTCGCATAGGCCGCGCGGCAATCCGCGCTGCCGTCGGGCGCGGCGTTTTCGGTCTCCATCAGCGCCCCCAGAAAGATGGTGTACGGGTTCGAGTAGCGGATGAGCAGCTCGGGCAGCGCGCTCGTCGCGGCAGACACCTCCGGGTGCTCGAAGGTTCCCGAGATTCGCAGCGGAGTCGAAACGTTGAACAGCCTCGGGTTCTTCGGGTTCGGGCGCAGCCCGCCGTTCAGGGTTTCCGCCGCCAGGTCGACGTCGAGATTGCCGATGATCCGCAGCAGCGTCGTGTCGATGAACAGCGCACGGCTCTTCATCACGCCCTGGTCGACATCGAATACGCCGACCACGCAATTGATCTTCGATTGCCGCGATCTATCCAGGACATTGAATACGAGCCCGAGCAGGTTGACCCCCAGCTGCTCGATCGAACCCGAGCCGACGCCGCTGCCGTAGCTTGCCACGTCGAAGACACCGGAAAGATTCGAGATCACCTCAGCGCCCAGACCATGGCTGCGCAGGGCGGCGCGCGCGTCGAAGGTGGCCGTGCCTTGCTCGCTCAGCTCGAAGTAACGCAGCAAGGGGGTAATGTCGTAGGCGCGCAGATTGGCCTCTACAACGTACGTCGGCGGGGAAGCTGCCGCGTCGACCTCGCCCTCGGTGCGCAGCACGCTGTCGCCTTGCTGAAGGCGCAGCGGACCGAAGTGCAGCCGGCCGGCCGTCAGCCGGGCCTTTGCACTTAGGCTTCCGAGCGGCTCGCCTGCCGCAAAGCTGCGCTCGACCTGCAGGTCGAGCGATCCATCGACCTCGCGCAGCGACGATAGCCAGGCCGGCGCCGCCGACGCCCCACCATCGCCCTTCTCTGCCCCGACCAGCTTTCCTTCGACATCGCTCGCTTGCACGCCCAGATCGCGCAAGTGAAGCGCCGGCCCCGCGAGCTTCGCTTCGATGCTGGGTCGTGCCCCCGACCAGTCGGCCACCACATGGCCCGCCAGGCGGCTCTCGCCGAGCTTCACGTCAAGCGACGTGAACGCATAACGTGCGGGCGGCGTCAGCTCGAGCCGCCCGCTCGCGGTGAGCGCGCCGCGCGCCTGCGTGGTCAAACCCGCGAGCGCGAGCAGCGCATCGGCGTGTTTCGCGTTCAATTCGACGCGCAGGTCGGCCGTCGGGCCTCGCGCGACGCTGCCCTGCAGCGCGAGCGTGCTGTCGGCGGCACGCAGCTCGATGTCCAGCGGCACGCGATCGGCGCGCGCGAGCAGCGTCGCCAGCTGTGGACCGCGCGAGGTCGCGCGAAACGCGGTCCCGTTCAGACTGCCCTCGGTCGCGCCGCGCAGCTGCCCCTTGGCGCTGCTCGCGTCGAACCTGCCCTTGAACACGAGCTTGCGGTGCGCCGCGAGCGGCCCGGGCAGCGCCGCGTCGACGTCCCGCGCCGAGAGTTCCAGGGTGCTCTGCGCGACGATCTCCTTCAGCCGTGCGCCGCGCAGCTCGAACTTCGCCTCGATTCGCTTCGCGCTCGCGCGCTCCAATCTGACGCCAAGCCGCTCGAGCACACTGCGCGCGTCGAAATCGGCACCGTCCAGCCTGCCTTGCAGCCGAGGTATCTTGCCGCGCAGATCGGCGCTCAGCTCGCCGCGCAGCGCGCCGCCCGCGGTGCGCAGCTCGACCCGCGTCGTCTCGAGGCGGCCGTCGCGCGCGCGACCCGCAATGCGCAGGTCGGTGAGCTGCAGCGGCGCAGCGTCGAGCGTCCCGGCGGACAGCTCGAAATCGGCTGCCGCAAGCCGCAGACCCGATGGCAGAACGACCCGCTGCTCCCCGCTCACGGGCCTTGTGCGGCGCTGCACGCTCTCGAAGTCGAAAAAGTCCAGCGCCGCGACGTCGAAGCGCTCGAAGCTCGCCCGGATCGAGAGCGGCGCGCCGGCTTTCCATGCGCCTTTCGCCGCGAGGCTGCCCCGGGTCGCGCCGAGCGCCGCTTGATTCGCCTCGAGCGTCCAGCTCTGCGGATCGAAGCCGAGCGTTCCGCGCGCGGCAAACCGGGCGCCGCGACGACTGCCGCGCGTCATGCTCAGGTCGAATTCGCTTTGCACCGACCGCTGCGCGCGCGCCAGCTGCGCCCGCGTGCCCGACAGCTCGAGCGCGATACGCGCGTCGTCGATCGCGGCGGCAAATGACCCCTGCAGCGCGTCGCGCGTGGCCACCAGCGTCGCGCGGTCGATCTTGATCCGCGTCGCCGCAGCGTCCCTCTCCGGCGCCCAGCTTGCATCGACCTTGCTCAGCTCGAGCGTCCCCTCGAGCGAAGCCGCGAGCGCGGTCATGCTCTCACCCCGTCCGGATGCGTCGAGCTTCGCCGCCTCGATCAGCCCGGAGATACCCGCGTTCACGACCGCTGGATGCAGCGCTTCGAGTGCAATTGAACCGGCTTGCGCATCGAGCCGAAGCTGCGCCTCCGCCGCCGTCGTATCCAGTTGCGCGTCCAGCTTGACGGTTCCGGCCAGCAGCTGGCCGCTGGCAGCGAGGACGACGGCCTTCTGGTCGAGTCGCAGGCCGGCCTCGACATTCTGTGCCTCACGCTGGGGCCAGATCAGCTGTGCTGCGCTCAGATCGAAATCAAGATCCGCGGACTTCTGGACCGTCCGGATCTCATCGAGCACACTCCCTTTCGCAGAGCCCGTCCGTCCGCGTTCCGCAATGAGCGGCAGCCACGGTCGAAGATCGAGCTGTTGGAACACCAGCCGACTCTGTACGCGCATTCGCCCGTTCGCGACGCCATAATGGATTTCGCCCTGCCCGCGCGTGCGGCCGGCGACGAGCATCATCGACTCGAGCGTCATGGCATCCGATGTGGTGCGCAGCAGCCCTTCAACGGAAACGTCCTTGCCATCGCCCAGCGCAGCCTGGAATCCCGGCAGCGCACGCTCGAGGAAGCGGCCGTGCCCCTTGGCAGACAGGCGATATTCGCCCTGCCCTGAATCGACGTCGAAGGCGCCGTTGACCTGGAGCGATGCATCGGCCAACGTCAGCTCGAGATTGATCGGAGAGGATTGCGCTCCGCCCCGCATCTGCGCCAGCGATGCCGCCCGCAGCTGCAGCTGCATGGCTTCCCCGACAAAGGAGCCATGCGCGTCGATCGCCAGCGGTTCGGTCGCCACGGCATGCAAGGTCATGTGGTCGACCACAACATCTGGCAGGCGTGGCACGCCGGGGGTGCTTGTCACAAGCCGCGCATGATTGATGTCCACCCGCGTCACGTCGACGAAGTGCCAACCAGGCGATGCAGCCTTCGTGCCACGCGCCGCTTCCCGGCGTTCCGCGCGTGCCAGCGCCGCCATGGCGGCAGGGTCGAGATGCAGGATGAAATTTTCCGCTCGCACCCGCCCCAGCCGCAGCTCGCGCGCAAGCAACGCCCGCAGCTCGATCTCGGCACGCACGACGCCGAGCCGTACGATCTCGACCGGTTGCTGCGCCTGTTCACCGGTCACGACGAGATCGTGCAGCTCGACGCCGGCCCGCGGACCCGTCAGGAGATAGAGCGGACCCTCGATACGAACGTCCAATCCGCTTGCTGCACGCGCATGCCGCACGATCTCGCCGCGCAACGCGTCGAGCGGAATGCGGAATTGCACCAGCAGAGGCAAAGCGGCGGCAATGATCAACAGCGCGCCCAGCACGAGCGAGATGCGCTTGCCGATCCTGCGCTGGGGTTGCCGCCCGGTCGGCGCCGGCCGGGCGGCCGGCGCGACGTCAGTCCGAGCCATGCTGCATGCTACCAGCCCGCTGCCGCCCCGGGCGCGGCGCGCTCAGAGCACCGGCGAGAACAGCCGCGCCGCGCGCGAAGCGACACGCACCGCGAGCGAGATGCGCGAAAACGCTGCGTCGTCGACTTCCTCGCTCGCCTCGAAATCGCTGGCGAGCATGTCGGCCACCTCGCCTGCAAACTGCGCATCGGCGACCAGCAGGCTGATCTCGAAATTCAGGCGGAAAGAGCGGTTGTCGAGGTTCGCCGTACTGACGATCCCAACGTCGTCGCACAGCGTGACCTTCTGGTGCAGGAAGCCCTGGCGATAGCGGAACATGCGCACCCCCGAGCCGCGCATGTCCTCGATGAACGAGATGCCCGCAAGATAGACCGAACGATGGTCAGGCCGCCCGGGCAGCAGGATGCGCACGTCCACGCCACGCAGTGCGGCGAGCTGCAAGGCGGCCATCACGGGCTCGTCGGGCACGAAGTAAGGGCTGCTGATCCACAGCCGGCGCCGCGCGCAGCCAATCACGTGCGTGAAGAACAGGCTGCAGGTGTCGAACTCGTCCGCCGGTCCGGAGGGCACGACGAGCACCGGCAGGTCGCGCGGCTCGATCGACTCGGGGCGCCAGTGCAGCTCGGCGATCTCGCCGGCAGCCCAGTTCCAGTCCTCGAGAAACGCGAGCTGCACCGCGCCTGCGGCGGGACCGCGCAGCTCGAGATGGGTGTCGCGCCAGGGACTGAGCTCGGGTACCGCGCCGAGGTACTCGTCGCCGACGTTGTGGCCGCCGACATAGGCGAGACGCCCGTCGACCACCACGATCTTGCGATGGTTGCGGAAATTGAGCTGCAGCCTGCGCAAGGGATTGCGCGTGCTGACGAATGACTCGACTTCGACGCCCGCGGCACGCAGCGACTCGACGTAGGACGCCGGCAGATCGTGGCTGCCGACCGGGTCGTAGATGAACAGCACGCGTACCCCGCGCTGGCGGCACTCGCGCAGCGCCGCGTGCAGCGCACGGCCGATGCCGTCGTCGTGCACGATGTAGAACTCGAGCAGCACGTAGTCGCGCGCCTGGCCGATCGCCTCGAGGATCGCGGCAAACGTCGCGTCGCCGTTGATCAGCAGGCGGGCGTCGTTGCCGCCGACGAAGGGCATCAGCGCGAGGCGCTGGAGGGCGGCGAAGGGCTCGGCCTGCGCGGGCAACGCGCGGCGCAGCACCGGGGCGAAGCGCCCTTCGATGCGCCGCGCAAGCGCCCGGATGTCCGCGTCGCCCGAGCGCCGCGTGCGACGGTAGCCGTGAAACTTGCGCCCGCCGAAGACCGCGTACAGCGGCAGGCTCACCCAGGGAAGGGTCACCAGCGCGATCGCCCAGGCCACCGCGCCCTGCGCGGTGCGCGCGGTCATCACCGCGCGCAGCGCCGCGATGATTGCGACGATCTCGACGACCACAAAGATCGCCGCGTACAGCGTGAGCCTCTGGCCGTCGATCATGCGGCGTTCATCGCGACGCCAGGCTGCGCATCAGCGATCGAATTCGGTGAGCACCTGTCCCGGCCCCGCATCGAGCCTGCGGATCGCGTTCGCCTCGGCAATGCGCGTGCCGTTCACCCACACGCCGTGCACGCCGCGCGGCCGGCGGATCATCCGCGAGCCGCCCCCCGGCAGGTCGGCCACGCGCTCGAGCGGGGAGATGCCGACCGCCACCGGATCGAACAGCAGCAGGTCGGCCCAGTGTCCCGGGACGATCCGGCCGCGCGCCGGAATGCGGTACTTGGCCGCCGGATCGGATGTCAGCCGGCGCACGCCCTCTTCCAGCGTGAAGGTCCCCGTCTCGCGCACCCAGTGACCGAGCAAGTGCAGCCCGAAGCCCGCGTCGCAAAGGAAAATCAGGTGCGCGCCGGCATCGGACAACGCGATCACCCCCGCGTCGTGCCTGAGCAGCGGCGCGACGCCGGCATCGTCGTTCTGGTAGAGCTTGGCGATGAAGCGGGTCTCGAGCCGCTCGGCGAGCGCGCAGTCGAAGAAGTGCTCGAGCGGATCGACACCCGCGGCACGCGCCCGCCCGGCGACCGTGCTGCCGTCCGGAAACTCGATCTTCGCCCAATCGCCGAAGAACAGGATCGCCGTCTTCGGATGCGCGAGGTTTTCGCGAAAGCGCGCGCGAAACGCCGGGTCGGCGTAAATCGGCGCGAGATCGCCGCCCTTCGCCTGCTTCACGCGGTCGAAGGCGTCGTGCGAGTAGAGCAGATACGGATCGTTCAGCGTGAAGTCGAACGACAGCGGCTGGCAGCTGGTGTGGATGTAGACCTCGCGACCCCGCGCGCGCGCCTGCGCGCAACGCTCGTAGTAGGTCAGCGCCTTGTCCGGGTCGGCCGCGTTGTGCATCGCGAGCACCGTCACCATGAATGCCGGACGCCCCGTGCGCGCGGCGATCGATTCCATCACCTCCGGCGTCGCGCGCGAGCCGGTCGCCATCACGTAGATTCCGCGCCCCGCGGCGCCCAGCGCGTCGACCAGCGCGAACAGCTCGGCCTCCGAGGCGATCGTCGAGGGCATCGGCCGGCCCGCCCAGCCGCTGTGATTGGGCGAAAACGATGACGCCAGCCCGATCGCGCCCGCCTCCAGCGCCTCGCGCACCAGCGCCCGCATCGCTTCGAGCTCGACGGGCGTGGGCTCGGCGCGCGCGGAAGCCTCGTCGCCCATCACCGCCGTGCGGATCGTCGAATGCTGCGCGAGCACCGCGACATTCGCGTAGGGCTTCACCGCGCGCAGCTGATCGAGATACTGCGCAAACGTCTCGAACTCCCAGCGCGTGCCCTCGAGCAAGGCACCGAGGTCCATGCCTTCGACCTCGGAGAGATTCTTGACCATCGTCTCGCGCATCGGCGCCGGGCACGGCGCAATGCCGAAGCCGCAGTTGCCCAGCACGGCGGTCGTCACGCCGAGCGCCGGCGAGGGCGACATCGTCCGATCCCAGGTCAGCTGCGCGTCGTAATGCGTATGCACGTCGACGATGCCCGGCATCAGGGCGAGCCCGTCGGCGTCGACCGTCTCGCGCGCCGCATCCGTCACACGCCCGACGGCGGCGATCTTTCCGCCCTGCACCGCGACGTCGGCCTGCACGCCCGGCTTGCCGCTGCCGTCGTAGACCGTGGCGCCCTGGATGAGGAGATCGTGCATGCGGCGAACGCTACGTTCAGGGCTGAGGAATGTCAAAGGCTCGTTCGATTTGCCGAGTCCCGACGAAGTTGAGTCGATGGTGCATGCCATCCATCTCTCGATTTTGCCGGGTTGCGCTGGTGACTGTGAATCTGTGGCGGGCGCCGAGGCGGTCCTACAAAATCGGGAGACAGAGCGGACGCCAGCGTCGCGCCAACGCCCATTCTTCTCCCGATTTCGACGGGCGCCATCGACCGCCTACGTAGAACGTGGGCACCACCTGCAACCCGTCGAAATCGGGAGATGGTTTGAAAACCGACCTGGGCTCGGTTTTCATCGATCTCCCGATTTTGCAGGGTTGCGCTGCTGACTGTGAATCTGCGGCGGGCGCCGAGGCGGCCCTGCAGAATCGGGAGACACACCGGACGCCAGCGTCGCGCGATCGCCCATTCTTCTCCCGATTTCGACGGGCGCCATCGACCGCCTACTTAGAGCGTGGGCACCACCTGCAACCCGTCGAAATCGGGAGATGTCCTCATGTCCTCAACACCGACCTGGGCTCGGTTTTCATCAATCTCCCGATTTTGCAGGGTTGCGCTGCTGACTGTGAACCTGCGACGGGCGCCGAGGCGGCCCTGCAAAATCGGGAGACACACCGGACGCTGGCGTCGCGCCAACGCCCATTCTTCTACCGATTTCGACGGGCGCCATCAACCGCCAACATTGAGCGTCTCCATCACCTGCAACCCGTCGAAATCGGGAGATTGCTTTAGCACCGACCTTGCACGACGGCGTTCGCATTTTTCGACGCTTCATGCATCGTGCTCTGCTAGATTGCGTCACTCGAGCCAGCCATGCCCCGCCCCAGCCTACGCGAAGCCCTGTTCGATGCGCTGAACAAGCGCTTCTTTTACGGCTGGACGATTCTCGGCGTCGCCGGCCTCGGCATCTTCGCCAGCGGCCCCGGCCAGTCGCACACCTTCAGTGTGTTCGTCGGTCCGATCGGGCGCGATCTCGGGCTGTCGAACGCGGCGATCGCCTCGGCCTACGGACTGGCCACGCTCGGGGCAGCGCTCTGCCTGCCCGCCATGGGGCGTCTGGTGGACCGCTACGGCCCGCGGCGCATGAGCTTCGTGGTGATCTGTCTGCTCGGCCTCGCCTGCATGCTGTTCGGTGCGGCAGCCGGCGTACTTTCTCTCGCGCTGGGCTTCGCCGCATTGCGCTTCCTCGGTCAGGGCTCGCTGATGCTGAACTGCGCGAATCTGGTGGCGCAGTGGTTCAGCCGCCGGCGCGGCTTCGCGCTGAGCCTGATGGCGCTCGGCTTCGGCGCGTCGATGGCGGTGCATCCGCCGCTCGGCCAGTGGCTGGTTGCGGAGATCGGCTGGCGCAAGGCCTGGATCGTGCTCGGGCTGCTGACCTGGCTGATCATGCTGCCGCCGATTGTGCTGCTGCTCTACGACAAGCCCGAGGATCGCGGTCAGCACCCGGACGGCGACCGCGCGGCCGCCGAAGCCGCGGCCGCGAGCGCGCAGCCGCTGCCCGGCCTGGCGCTGCGCGAAGCCCTGCGCACGCCGGCCTTCTACATCATTGCGGCCGGCTGGTGCGCGATCGCGATGCTGGTCACGACGCTGCACTTCTATCAGGTGTCGATTCTGCGCGCGCAGGGGGTGACCGCCGAGATCGCAGCGCGCGTGTTCCCGGTCTCGGCGCTGACCATGATGCTCGCGATGCCCTTTGTCGGCCGCGCCTTCGACCGCTTCCGCACGCGCCGGGTCTTCGCGACGGGCCTGCTGGTCACCTCGGCGGCGCTGATCGGCGTGACCTTCGTGCAAACTCTCCCGGCGGCCGTGGCCTATGCGATGCTCTTCGGCCTGAACAACGCATTCAGCATGACGATGTTCGGCTACCTCATGCCGCGCTACTTCGGCCGGCGCCACCTGGGCAGCCTGCAGGGCACCGGCCAGATGATCGCCGTGGTCGGCGCTTCGCTCGGGCCGCTCCCGGTCGGCTTCGCGTTCGACTATCTTGGCGGCGCGACGCTCACCCTGCGCCTGCTTGCGGTGATTCCGTTTGCCTGTGCGGTCGCGGCGATGTTCCTGCGCACGCCGGCGGGCGTTCCCCACGCACACCACCTGGAGTAGTCATGCCCCGACTCGAAATCGCGCCGGGCGAAAGCCTGCACTATGAGTACGATGCGCCCGGCGAGGCGCGCCGGACGTTCGTCTTCGTCAATGCGCTGACCGGCAACACCGGCACCTGGCAGCATCCGGCGATCGGCCCGCGCCTGCGCGCCGCGGGCTACGGCACCCTGGCGTGGAACTTCCGCGGCCAGGCCGATACCAGCTTCGCGCCGGATACGCGGCTCACGCCGCGGCTGATCGTCGAGGATCTGCTGCGCGTCGTCGAGCGCCTGCAGCCGCCGACGCCGATCTTCGTCGGGCTGTCGATCGGCGGGCTGTTCGCCGCACAGGCCATCCTCGCCGGCCTCCAGGCCGCGGGGCTGGTGCTCATCAACACGCTGAGGAAGCCCGGCCCGCGCCTGCAGTGGATCAACGATGCCATGGTGGCGATGGCGCGCGCCGGCGGCGCGCGCCTGCTGATGACCGCCAACCTGCCGATGCTCGTCAACCCCGAGCAGCTGGTCGCGATGCGCCCGGCGATCATGACCAGCGAGCCCTTCGCGCCGATGGAACCGGGCGACGGGCTGCTGCGCCTGATGGAAGGCTCGCTCGAGACCGACTGGGATTTTCCCTACGAGAAGCTCAGGATGCCGGTGCTCGTCATGACCGGGCTGCACGACCGCGTGTTCCGCGTCGAGAAGGACGTCGCCGCGCTCGCCGCGCGCATTCCGAAGCGGCGCGAGCTGGTGTTCGCCGACGCGGGGCACCTCATTCCGGTCGAGCGTCCTGAGAAATTCACCCAGGCGCTGCTCGAATTCGCCGCGGCGACCTGAATACTACGCAGACGACGCTACGGCGCCCCCCGCCTGCACTGGAAGATCACCTCATAGGTTTTTTCCGCCACGCGGTCGTCGAGCAGGCAGGCGATCGCCTGCACGAAATCGCCCGGGGCTTGCGCGATCAGCAGGTCGTTGACCCAGGCGCGGACAACGGCCTGGCGCTTTGGGTCCGGCATCGACAACAGCCGCTCGAGCCGCGCGTGGACCGATGCGTCCTCGCAGGCGGCGGTCAGCATGGTGATGAACGATTCGATTTCGCCAACGCTCTTCGGTGTGCGCGGGACGCTGGCCATGCCCTGTCTCCCGATGCCTCGGACGCCTGAGTCTGGCGCCGTACTCGGTAGCTTGCGCTTATCCGGCGGCCGTTTCCAGTTCCCGGATGTAGCGCTCGATGAAGCCGTCCTGCCGTGTCGCGTAGTCGGGGTCCTCCAGGCGGAGGTCGGCGTCGGCAAGCCAGCGCCACAGCTCGCGCGGCACCGAGACCGAACGCGGCGCCCGCAGCCAGTCGTTGACTTCCTGCGCAGCCTCGTACCAGCGCATCAGGTCCTGCTCGTCGCGGATTTGCCAGCTCGCGAGTCGCCGAAGCCGCGACGCAAGCGAGCGCCGATCCTCGCCTACCACGGCGCTCGTCCCCCGACGACGGACCGCTCGGATTGCAACCCGCCGCCAGCCGCACGCAGGAACGCCTCGGGCGCTTCCGGCGTGATCAGCCAGGGACGTTCGGCGCCGCGCTCGATCCACACCAATCCGTCGCTGCGCGAGACATACATCTGGACGATGCCGCGGCGTTCGGTCCATAGCCAGCCGAATCCGCCCCACAGCCCGCCGGCCCCGACGCGCGCGCCGCGGCCGGTCAGCGCTCGCAGCGTCGCCCGGTCCAGCAGGCGCAGATCGGTGATGCTCGAGCGCGCAATACATCGGCGCTTCAGCGGCCAGACGATCTCGATGGCCTGCGGATGGATGACGAAGCGGCTGGGCCGAAAGCGCAGCCACACCCAGACATAGAGGATGACGAGCAGGATCCCCGGGGCGAGCAGCGGGCTGCCTTTGACCACAGCACTGACGATGAACACGATCGGTAGCAGAAACAGCGCCGCAGTGAGCGCGCCGACGAACCCTGACATCGGTGCGAGACGAAACGATTTCGGCGCCGCCGTCATCGCCGGATCGGAGGCGCTGCGGTGGCGTTCGTCGGCGCGAATCGCGCAGGCCTACTATGCGTCGGCACGATCGTGAAGTATAAGACAGCGCGAGACTCTGGCGGGCGATTTCGCCCGGCGCGGCTGCGCAAGATCTGCGCCATCGAAACCTGCTTGCGATTGACCGGCGATCGAACATGCAATCCGAACCGAACACCGAGGCGCCACAAAAACAAGACGGCCGCGCGCTCCAGGGCATGGGTCTGGGCCTGCGCCTGCTGTGTCGGCTCGTTGCGGCGTTGCCGCTGCGGGTCGTCCAATCCGTCGGCGGATCGCTCGCCGTGGCGGCCATGGCGCTTGCCAGGCGCGAACGCGCGCGCCAGGACGAGAATCTGCGGACCGCGGGCTTCGACGCGGCGGCGCTGTCGCGCGCCGCAAGCGCCGAGGCCGGCAAGATGCTGCTCGAGCTGGTGTGGTTCTGGCAAAGACCGCAGGACGAGCTCGTGCGCCTCATACGCCAGGTCGAGGGCGAGCACTGGGTGGTCGAGGCGCACGAGCGCGGCAAGGGCATCATCTTTCTCACACCGCATCTGGGCTGCTTCGAGATCTCGGCGCATTTTGGCGCGTCGTATTCCCCGATCACGATCATCTACCGCGCGCCGCGACAGCGGCTGTTCAGGGCGTTCGCGAAATCGGGACGTGCGCGCGGCAACATCCGCCTGGTGGAGGCCAATACGCGGGGGGCGACGGCCTTGCTCGCTGCGCTGAGGCGCGGCGAGTGGGTCGGCATCCTGCCCGACCAGGTCCCGATGCGCGGCGAAGGCGAGTGGGCCGAGTTCTTCGGCCGACCGGCGTACTCGATGACCTTGTGGAGCCGTCTGCAGCAGCGCACCGGCGCGGCGGTCATTCTGTGTTTCTGCGAGCGCCTGCCGCGCGGCCGCGGCTATCACATCCATCTGGAACCGCTTCCGGCCCCCGAGCCCGACGAGACCCCGGTTCGCCAGCTGAACCGCGCGCTCGAGAACATGATCCGGCGCCGACCCGAGCAGTATCTATGGTCCTACAACCGCTATCGCGTGCCGCCCGGCGTCAAGCCGCCCGGCGACGACGCTGCCGCAGGCATGTCATGATGCGAGGGCAGCGCGCATGCCACATCCGGCCATAGGGGCATTCATTGGAACTTCCTCGACGCACACGCGGTGACGAACGGCTCAAGCCGGGTGCGTTGACCCGCCTTCGCGAGCGGCTGCGGCGCGAGGCGCGGTCGCACGACCTCACGACCGTGATCGCCTGCGCCTTCGACCATCGCACACGGATGCTGCCGTTCATCTTCGCCGACACGCGCATGATCCCCGCGGGCGTCCGGGCGATCGGCTCGGCGATGGTAGACGCCGGATTCGACAGGACCCGGATCGTCCTGCAGCAGTGGAATCGCAATTTCCGCCCGTCGCGCATGCAGCTGGACGGCCGCACCCCGGACCTGTTCATGGCCTCGAGCATGAGCCTGCATTCCGAGCGCTGCATGGCGCTGATCCGCGATGCCCACCGCATCGACCCTGCGCAGCGTCCGCTGATCATCGCCGGGGGTCCGCACGCGGTGTACGAGCCCTATGACTTGTTCAGCGCCGATCCCGCGCGCCCGGGGGGCGCCGACGTCGTCGTTACCGGCGAGGAATTCGTCCTGCTCAGCCTGATCGAAGCGCTGCTGTCGATGCGCCGCCGCGGCGAGTCGATGCGTGCGGCCTTCGTTCGGGCGCGCGACGGGGGGACGCTCGACGCCATCCCGGGGCTGGTCTATGCCCGCGGCAGCAAGGACGGGCTTGCGGAGGAACTGGTCGACACGGGCATTCAACGCCTGGTCGGCGACCTCGACGAGCTGCCGCATCCGGTCCTCGGCTACCGGCTGATGGAGCCGCCGAGCCGGCAGGCGACGCTCGGCACGCGCGCCATGCCCGCGGATCAGCTGCGCCGCTTCAGCCCGCTCGCGTCGCTCGTGCTGACCTTCGGCTGCAAGTTCGCCTGTCCGTACTGCCCGATCCCCGCCTACAACCAGCGGCAGTACCGCGTGAAAAGCGGCGAACGGATTGCCGACGAGATGTCGCGCCTCAACGAGGCCTACGGTCTTCGCCACTTCTTCGGCGCCGACGACAACTTCTTCAACGACAAGTCGCGCACGCTCGAGATCGTCGAGACGCTCGCCCGCGCCGAATTCGGCGGCGTGAAGCTCCGCGACCGGGCGCGCTGGTACACCGAGGTGACCGTTCACGATACGCTGCAGATGCGCGAGCACCTGCCGCTCATGCGCAAGGCGGGCTGCCGGGCGCTGTGGCTCGGCGTCGAGGATCTGACCGCGACCCTGGTGAAAAAGGGCCAGAGCGCCGACAAGACCACCGAGGCCTTTCGCGCGCTGCGCGCCGCGGGCATCAGCCCGATGCCGATGATGATGCACCATGACACGCAGCCGCTCTACTCGCGCGGCTCGAACTACGGCTTGCTGAATCAGGTTGAGCTGCTGCGCCGGGCGGGGGCCGTCTCCATGCAGGTGCTGATGCTCACGCCCGCGGTCGGTTCGAAGCTGCTCGAATCCACCTACGCGAGCGGCCAGGTCTTGGCCAGCGCCGGCGGCAGGGCGGTGCGTCCCTACATGTGCGACGGCAACTACGTGGTTGCCTCCCATCACAAGCATCCCTGGAAGAAGCAGCTGACGATGCTCGCGGGATACCTCTATTTCTACAATCCGGTCTGGCTCGTGGTCGCCCTGATCCGATTCCGGACGCGCGTTGCCCTGATGCCCGCGGGCCTGCAGATCTTCGGCATGCTGGGATTGGTGATGACGATCGCGCGCACCTCGGGCTGGGCGTTGCGCCTGATGTTCGGCCGGATCACGCGCCAGACCCGTCCGCCGGCGAGCCGGATCCCGATGGTCGGCGTCGACGGCGCGGCGGCCAGTCACGACACCTCGGTCGCGCCGCTGGTCGACGTACGCCCGCCGCGGCCTCGCCAGGCGGCGCGCGCGGCCTGATGCTCGGCCGAGGCTGTCGCCTAGCGCCCTAACGTACTGCGCGCGCCTCGATCAGCTCGCGCAACGGTCCCGGCAGCACTGCACGCACCTTCGCCGACCAGCGCGCCTCGTTCTTTTGCCACAGCACGCCGAGCCAGATGATCGCCAGACCGATCGCCGACCGCCAGACGGCGAACAACAGGCCATCGCGAAATCGCGCCCGCCGTGCGCGGGCGCAGCCTCAAGCCGAGCGGCGGCGGACCCGCGCAGCCGCGGCGGCCTTCGGTTTGGGCAGCTCGGCGCGCGCTCTCAGCGCGTAGCGCCGGCGCATGGCCATGATGGTGCCGCCCGCCGAGATCAGGATCAGGCTCGACAGGGTCAGGATTCCGGAATCGGCGCGGCCCAGGAAATAGCCGCCGACCACCGTGTAGATGAACGGCGAGGCTTCGTACCAGTATTTTTCGAGTTGCATGATCGTCCCGGTTCCGGGTCCGCGCCGCGCACGGACCCCGACAGGGACGGATGATAGCCCGCGGATCAGCCGCTGTGGCCCGCGTCGCGCGCTTCTAACACTTTTTCCCAATCGATGTGCGGATCGGGATTCGCCGCGAGCGCGCGCTCGACCCAGGCAACATGGTCGTCTTCCTCGCGCGCCATGTCGAGCGCGAGCGCGCGCAAGGCCTCGTCTGCAGCGCTCTCGTAGACCACGTCGAAGAACTGTCGCGCGCGCCGCTCGGCCGCGAGCGCGATCTCGAGCGCGTCGTGCGGCGTCATGAGGCGGAACAGCAGATCGTGCGCCGCAGTCTCCGGCGCCCCCGCATCCAGCCAGGCGTATTCGCCGGGCGCGATCTCGGGCAGCGCCATGTCGCGGGTCGCATCCACGAGCTGATCGACATGCTCGGCCTCGAACCGCGCGAGGCTCCGGAACAGCGTTGCGACGTGATCGTTGCCCTCGTCTGCCATGCGCTCGGCGAACTCGAGGTAGCGGGCCGCCGCCTCACGCTCGATTGCCAGCGCGTGCGCATACAACTCGGGCACGCTGCGCACCCTCAATGCCTCGGTCATCTCGCCTCTCCAGCGTTGTCCTGCCGCGCCATGGTGGCGCCCATCGCGCCCGCCGGGCTTGACCGTTGTCAAATCCCGGGCACGCGCGGCACCTCCGGTAAACTTCGGGGTTTTCGCAGCACCCTACAGCCACCTGAAATGTCGAAGAAAACCGGCGCCGCCGGCAAGGCCGGAGCGGGCGCCCCGCGTGCGCCCTCGGCGTCCAATTTCATCCGCCAGGCGATCGAGGCCGACCTCGCCTCCGGCAAGCACGCGCGCGTCGTCACCCGCTTCCCGCCCGAGCCCAACGGCTACCTGCATCTGGGTCATGCCAAGTCGATCCTGCTCAACTTCGGCCTCGCGGCCGAGTACGGCGGGCGCTGCAACCTGCGCTTCGACGATACCAATCCCGAAAAGGAGGAGCAGGAATACGTCGACTCGATCCTCGACGCGGTGGGCTGGCTGGGCGCCGACTACGGCGGCACCGCGCTCTACGCCTCGGACTACTTCGATTTCATGTACCGCTGCGCCGAGTACCTGGTCGGCTCGGGCAACGCCTACGTCGACAGTCAGAGCGCCGAGGACATGCGCGCGAATCGCGGCAGCTTCACCACGCCGGGCACGAACTCCCCCTACCGCGGCCGCAGCGCGGAGGAGAACCTGGCGCTGCTGCGCGACATGCGCGACGGCAAGCATGCCGACGGCACGCAGGTGCTGCGCGCCAAGATCGACATGGCTTCGCCCAACATCAACCTTCGCGACCCGGCGATCTACCGCATCAAGCACGCCGCCCATCACCGAAGCGGCGAGGCCTGGTGCATCTATCCCATGTACACCTACGCGCACCCGATCGAGGATGCGATCGAGCGGATCACGCATTCGCTGTGCACCCTCGAGTTCGAGGATCAACGGCCGTTCTACGACTGGCTGCTCGACAGGCTTGCCGAGGGCGGACTCGTCGAGCGGCCGCTGCCGCAGCAGATCGAGTTCGCGCGCCTGCAGCTCAGCCATGTCGTGCTCTCCAAGCGCAGGCTCGTCCAGCTGGTCGACGAAGGCCATGTCGAGGGCTGGGACGATCCGCGCATGCCCACGCTCGTCGGCGCGCGCCGTCGCGGCTACACGCCCGAGGGCCTGCGCCGCTTCGCCGAGCGCATCGGGGTGGCCAAGGAGAACTCCTGGATCGAGCTGTCGATCCTCGAGGATGCGATGCGCGAGCACCTGAACGAGGTCGCCGCACGCCGCATGGCGGTGCTCGATCCGGTGAAGCTGGTCATCGAGAACTGGCCCGAGGGCAAGGAGACCCTCTGCGAGGTGCCGAATCACCCGCAGAAGCCGGATTGGGGCCGGCGCCCGGTCCCGTTCTCCCGCGAGCTGTGGATCGAGCGCGAGGACTTTGCGGCCGATCCGCCGAAAGGCTACTTCCGGCTTTTCCCCGGCAACGATGTGCGCCTGCGTTACGGCTACGTCGTCCACTGCACCGGCTACGACGCAGCGAGCGACAGCGTACGCTGCACGGTGTACGAAGATTCGCGCTCGGGCACCCCGGGCGCCGACCGCTACAAGGTCAAGGGCAACATCCATTGGGTGAGCCTGCCCCACGCGCACGCGGCCGAAGTGCGCCTCTACGACCGCCTGTTCCTCGCAGCGCATCCGGGCGCGGGCGAGCGCGATTTCCGGCTCGACCTGAACCCCGACTCCAAAAGGCGGATCACCGCGCAGCTCGAGCCCGCGCTGAAGTCGGCCGCGCCGGGCGAGCGCTTCCAGTTCGAGCGTCATGGCTACTTCGCGTGCGACCCCGAGGGCGAGGCGTTCAATCGCACCGTGACGCTGCGCGATTCCTGGACGAAGTAGGCGCCGGTGAGCGAACGCGACGCGCCGCCGCTCGAGCGGGCCGAAGAGCGCCTGCTCGCGGAGATCGACACACTGCTCGCGGAGAACCGCCAGAGCAGCGCGCAGCGCGCGACGCTCGACAGCGCGCTCGAGCGTGACCTCGGCCTGGACAGCCTGGCGCGGGTCGAGTTGATGACGCGCATCGAGCATGCCTTCGGCCTGAGCCTGCCCGAGCAGGCGCTGGTGAGCGCCGAGACGCCGCGCGACCTGCTGCGCTTCCTGCGCAGCGCGCAGCCGGGGCAGCCGCAGGCGGTGCCGCACGAAGTGCACCGCCTCGCGCAAGGCAGCGCCGCGCAGGCGCCGCTGCAGACCAAGACGCTCGGCGAGGCGCTCGCCTGGCACGTCGAGCACCAGCCGCAGCGGCTGACCGCGTTCATGTACGCCGACGGCCGCGAGCACGAGCTGTCCTACGCGGCGCTGTACGAATCCTCGCTTGCCTGGGCGGCGCACTTCGCCGAAACCGGGCTCGCGACCGGGCAGACGGTGGCCATCATGCTGCCCACCAGCCCGGCGTATCTGTACTGCTTCTATGGCGTGCTGCTCGCCGGCGGCGTCCCGGTGCCGCTGTATCCGCCCGCGCGCCTGTCGACGATCGAGGACCATCTGACGCGCCACATCGGCATCCTGCAGAGCGCGCGCGCGGCGCTGCTGGTCACGGTGCCCGAGGCCAAGGCGCTCGCCTACCTGTTGCGCGCGCAGGTCGATTCGCTGCGCGCGGTGATGACGCCTGCGGACTTCGCCGGTCCGCCGCCCGGCGGCTTCACGCCGGTGCTGGCGAAGGCGGAAGACGTCGCCTTCCTGCAGTACACCTCGGGGTCCACCGGCCGGCCGAAAGGCGTGGTGCTCACCCACGAAAACCTGCTTGCCAACGTGCGCGCCATGGGCAGGGCGGCGCGCGCGACGACCGACGACGTGTTCGTCAGCTGGCTGCCGCTGTACCACGACATGGGACTGATCGGCGGCTGCTTCGCGACCATGGTGCTCGGCTTCCCGGTGGTGCTGCTCTCGCCGCTCGCCTTCCTGACGCGTCCGGCGCAGTGGCTGTGGGCGATCCACCGGCACCGCGGCACGATCTCCGGCGGGCCGAATTTCGCCTACGAGCTGTGCATGCGGCGCATCGACGAGGCCGATCTCGAAGGGCTCGACCTGTCGTCGTGGCGCTTCGCGTTCAATGGCGCCGAACCGGTGAGCCCGGAGACGATCGAAGCCTTCGAAGCGCGCTTTGCCGTCCACGGCCTGCGCAAGAACGTCGTTTCCCCGGTCTACGGCCTCGCCGAGTGCTCGGTCGGGCTGGCGTTCACGCCGCCGGGCGAGCCCTGGCGCGTCGACCGCATCGAGCGCGAGCGCTTCGCGCGCAGCGGCGAGGCGCGACCGGCGGCCGAAGAGGATCGCGCGCCGCTGGTCATCGTCGGCTGCGGCCGGGCGATCCCCGAGCACGACATGCGCGTGGTCGACGCCGCCGGCATCGAGCTGCCCGAGCGCCACGAGGGGCAGCTCGAATTCCGCGGCCCGTCGGCGACCTCCGGCTACTACCGCAATCCGGAGGCGACCAGGGAACTGTTCGATGGGGCCTGGCTACGCACCGGCGATCGCGCCTATTTCGCCGACGGCAACCTGTTCCTCACCGGACGCGAGAAGGACATCATCATCCGCGGCGGACGCAACGTCAGCCCCTACGAGCTGGAGGAGGCGATCAGCGACCTGGAGGGCATCCGCCGCGGCTGCGTCGCCGCGTTCGCCAGCCGCGGCGCCGACCAGGCGACCGAGCGCCTGGTGGTGCTCGCCGAGACGCGCGAGACGGACGCCGAAAAGAAGAGCGCGCTGCGCAGGCGCATCAACGAGCTCGCGGTGGATATCATCGGCATGCCCTGCGACGACGTGGTGCTCGCACCGCCCCACTCGGTGCCGAAGACCTCGAGCGGCAAGATCCGGCGCGTGGCCAGCCGCGAGTATTACGAGCGCGGCGCGGGTGCCGTGAAGCCCCCGCCGGTGTGGCTGCAGTTCCTGCGTCTGCTCTGGTCGGGGTTCGTTCCGCAGCTGCGCCGCGGGCTGCGCGTGCTAGCAGGCTATGCCTTTGCGCTGCGCGCCTGGCTGGTCTTTATCGCAATCATCCCGGCGGTGTTCGTCTCCGCGCTGATCGCGCGCCCCCCGTTCACCTGGGCGCTGGGCCATCGCCTGTCGCGGGCGTTCTTTTTCCTCGCCGGCATTCCGCTCACCGCGCGCGGGCTCGAGAACCTGCCGCGCGAAGGCACCGTGGTGCTCGCGGTCAATCACACCAGCTACCTCGATCCGGTCGCGCTGCTCGCATTGCTCGACTGGCGCGACTGGGGCTTCGTCGCCAAGCGCGAATTCGAGGGCAATTTCTTCATGCGCAGCCTGCTTGCCGGATTCGGCAGCAAGTTCGTCGAGCGCTTCGACGTTCGCCTGAGCGCCGAGCACGCGGGCGAGCTGGTGCGGGTCGCCCGGCACGGCACCTCGCTGATCGTGTTCGCCGAAGGCAAGCTCACCCGCTTCACCGGGCTGCATCCGTTTCGCACCGGCGCGTTCCAGGTCGCGGTCGAGGCCGGCGTGCCGGTGGTTCCGGTCGCGCTGCGCGGCGCGCGCTCGGTGTTGCGCGACGGCACCTGGTTTCCGCGGCGCGCGCCGGTCAGCGTCAGCTTCGCCAAGCCGATCGCCGCCAACGGCGAGGGCTGGAGCGCGGCGGTGCAGTTGCGCGAGCGCGTGCGCGCCGAAGTTCTGCGTCACTGCGGCGAGCCCGACCTCGGCGGCAGCGCGCCGGCGCCGGACGGCAACCCATGACGCGGTGTCGACCCCGGCGCGCCAACCCCCGCGACGACCATGCCGTTGGTTAGACTGCGTGACATGAGGGTCGCGACCGCGTTGCTGCTCGCCGCACTTGCGTTCGGTGCAGCCCATCCCGCCGCGGCCCAGCAGGCCGCCAACAAGGCCGCCGCGCCCGTCGAAAAGCCGGCGCCGCCGAGCACGGCTGCAGCGCAGGAAGACTCGGAGGTCGCCCTGACGCGCGCCCGCGATCTTGCCGCGGTGGGCGCAGCGTCCCCCGCGCTGCAGGATCTCGTTCCGTTCCTGCAGCGCGAAGAGAACAACTTCATGACGCACCTGCAGCGCTTGCTCGACGCCGACGCCACGTCGCTGGCGAAGATGTTCGAGCTCGAGCTGCGCGATGCCCGCACCCGCGCCGCACTCAGCCTGCGCGCCGTGCGCGAGCGGCGTAGCGCGCTCGGCGACAGCCTGGCGCAGCTCAAAGCCGCCCAGGACGAGCTGGATGCGCTGCGCGAGATCTGGACCAAGCGGCTCGCCGCCGAACGCGAACGCGGCTCGCCGCCCGCCCTCCTCGAGCGCATCGATCACCTGCTCTCGACGATCAAGGAAGCCCGCGACGTCCAGCGCGAACGCCGCCAGTCGTTGCTGCAGCTCGACAACCGCCTGTCGGACCTGCAGGACCGGTTGAGCAGCGTTCACGACCGGATCAGCGAGGTGCAGCGCCAGGCGCAACGTCGCCTGTTTCGGCTCTCCGAACCGACGCTGTGGGAGGTGCTGTTCTCCGCGGATCAGGGCCGCGGCATCGGCATGGCATTGATGCGATCGGACTTTTCGCGCGGGCTGCAGACCGTGGCGGAGTTCTGGGGGGACTTTTCCGACCGCGTGATTTTGCAGCTCGTGATCCTCGCGCTGCTGCTGGGGGCGATGGCGAGCCTGAGCTTGAGCCCCGCGATCCGCGCGATCGAAGCGCTGTCAGGCTCGGTTCGCGTGCTCAGGCGCCCGGTCGCATCGGCGTTCGTGATCGTGCTGTTCCTGTCGCCAATGATCTACCCGGCCATGCCGCTGGCGGTCAGCGCGCTCCTGCGCCTTGCCAGCCTGGTGCCGGTGTGGCGCCTGATTCCGACGTTCGTGCCGCCGGCCTGGCGCCCGCTGTTTTACTCGGTCGCCGGCCTGTTCGGCCTCGAGACGCTGTTTACGATGCTGCCGGAGGGCACCGGCCTGAGCCGCCTGTTCCTGCTGGCACATTCGGCCTTTGCGTTGTGGGTCAGCACCGTCGTCGTGCGCAGGCCCTTCTCCGGCGGGGCTCTCGCCAAGTGGCGTTGGGCCGGAATTGTCCGGCAGGGCCTGCGGCTCATCAGCCTGCTGTTGCTCGCCGCCATCGTTGCCAACCTGATCGGCGCGACGAGTCTCGCGCTTGCGCTGAGCGGAGGCATCGTCGCGCCGGCCTACCTGGGCATCGGCCTGGCCGCCGTGATCTTCGCGGTCGACGATTTCGTTGGCCTGTTGCTGCACGCGCAATTCATGCAGGGCTCGCGCGCCGTTGCGCTGCACCGGCAGCGGATGCTGCGGCGCGTCTCCGCGTGGATCCGCTGGCTTGCCGCCGCCATGTGGCTGTGGCTGACGCTGCGCGTGCTCGGCATCGACTTCGAGATCATCGACGGGGTGACGCGCCTGCTCGCTGCGTCGACGAAACTCGGAACGTTCGAGCTCTCGCTCGGCCGCGTCCTGCTCTTTCTGCTGGCGGTCTGGATTGCGGTGGCGACCGCGCGCTTCGTGTCCTTCGTCCTCGACAACGACGTGCTGCCGCGGATGCGTCTCGCGCGCGGCCTGCCCGGCACCATCAGCACGACCTCGCGCTATCTGATCATCGGTCTCGGTCTGCTGATCGCGGCCTCGATCGCCGGCGTCGACCTCACGCAGATCACCCTGATCCTAGGCGCGCTGAGCGTGGGCATCGGCTTCGGCCTGCAGAACATCGTCAACAACTTCATCTCCGGCATCATTCTGCTGTTCGAGCGCCCGATTCAGGTCGGCGACACCATCCAGGTCGGCGAGCTGTTCGGCGTGGTCCGCGAGATCGGCATCCGCGCGAGCAACGTGCGCACCTATGCCGGCGCCGAGGTGATCGTGCCGAACGCGGAGCTCGTCTCGGGCCAGGTCATCAACTGGACGCTCTCGGACCGCTACCGCCGTCTCGAGCTCAACGTGGGGGTGGCCTACGGCAACCGGCCGGCCGACGTCATCCGCGTTCTAGAAGATCTGGTACGCAACCACGACGCGGCGCTCAAGACGCCCGCGCCGTACGTGCGCTTCCACGGCTTCGGCGACAGCTCGCTCGATTTCCGGGTGTATGTCTGGGTGGATTTCGACGAAGGGATCGCTGCGACGAGCGCGATTTTGTCTGCGGTCTACGATGCGCTCGCCGAAGCCGGCATCGAGATTCCGTTTCCGCAGCGCGACCTCCATTTGCGCAGCGTCTCGGACGCGGCCCGCGACGCCCTGCAGGGCAAGCCGCGCTGAGCGCTGGCGGCAACCTCAGACCGGCACCTCGCCGAGCACGGTGCAGCGCCGGACGATACGCACGGCGTTCGCCGTATCGAATTCGAGCGCGCGATGCAGCGTGCAGCGATTGTCCCAGATGACGAAGTCCTGCGGCTGCCAGCGATGCGAATACACCAGCGCTGGACGAACGATGCGCGCGTTCAGCGATTCGATGAATCGCCGTCCCTCCGCGTAGTCCATGCCGACGATCGACTCGGCATGATCGCCGAGAAACATCGCCTTGCGACCGGTGTCCGGGTGCCTGCGCACGATCGGATGGTCGACCGGCGGCACCGCGCGCTTCTGTTCTTCGGTCATCGGTTCGTCGCCGTGCCGTCGATTGCGCGAAAAATCGAGGTTGTGGATCGCGCGCATGCCGCGCAGCTGCGCGCGAAGCGCGGGATCGAGCGCATCGTAGGCGCCGTACATGTCGCACCACTCGGTCCCGCCGCCGGTCTCCGGAACGCGTTCCGCGTAGAGCATCGTCGCCTGTCCCGTGCGGCGCTGCCAGGAGCCGTCGGTATGCCAGGCGAGCGTGCCGCGGTCCGGGTGCTTGCCGGTCGGACGGCCCTGCGCATCGACGTTCGACAGGCGGTAGAGCTCGGGGAAGCCGTCCGCGTGGTACTGGTTCATGACGTGCACCTGCACTTCGCCGAAGCCGCGCGCAATCGCGACCTGCGTCGCGGGCGGCACCGCCTGGCCGCGGAACAGCAGCAGTTGATGCTCGAGCAGCGCCGCGTACAGCGCCTCGATCGGCAGCGCCTCTGCGGGCAGCGAGAAGTCGATGCCGCCCACTTCCGCGCCGAGCGCCGGCGACAGCCGGCGCAGGGCGAATGGCCAGGCCTGCGGGGTGCGCTCAGTCCGCATCGTCCGGCGCGCCGCCCGTGGCGACGACGTCCTCCTGCCTGATCTTGTCGACATTGAACTTCTGGGCGCGCTCGCGCATCGTCGCCAGCACGTCTTCGAGCGGCGGCGGCTCGCCCTGAATCCAGCGCAGCGGGTTGATGCGCGCGACGACGAAAGCCTTGAGATAGGGACTCGTCAGCCCCTTCGCCTTGAGCTTCGCCACCACCTCCGCGACACGACCATCGAGCGCCTCGAGCATCGCGGCATGCTTTTCGCGCAGCTTGAGCGCGCGCGCCAGCGGCGCGTCGCTGAACGACGAGAGCCGGCGCACCACCGGGTTGTACGCGCCGCCCGAAAAGCGCGGGTTCTGCTCGTAGCACAGCCCGAGCGTGACGAGCGAGGCTTCCTCGAGGTAGAAGGCGAACGACGCCTCCGGGCGCGCCGCGTCCTCCTCGATCAGGCCGCGCACGATGCGGATCACCTCGAGCGCACGCTCCTTCAGGTTGTGCGCCTTTTCGGTATTCAGGGCGAGGATCTGCCAGGCCACTTCGCGCTTCGGCACGATCAGCGCGGTGACCGAACGCGCGCCAAGGCGCTTGAGCGCCGCGAGACGGTGTCCGCCGTTCGGCGTCCAGAAGCCCGCCTCGGGCGCGGTAATCGCGATGATCGGATCGAGAAAGATGCCGGTCTTGTCGATCACGTCGGCGAGCCGCTTGTGGTGCATCTCCGAGACATCGCGCTGGAACGGCGTGCGCTCGACCGCAGCCAGCGGGAGCACCGCAAGCAGCAGCGGCTGCTTGCCGAGCGGATCGCGATAGATCCCGATCACCTCGCCGCCAGCGGCTTCGACCCGCTCGGCTGCCTCGGCCGCCTCAGCCGGGAGCGACGCGAGCCGCGTCTCGGCCGGCGTCAGTCCGCGCGAATGCGCGACCGCCTTCTTGGCGCGCTTTTTCGCCGGCGCGCGCTTCAGGCCGGGCTTTTTCCTTGCAGCGGTTGCCATGGGGCTGCCTCGGGTCGGTGGACGGTCGAACGATAGCGCATGACCAAGTGCTATCGAAGGGTACGCACGATCCGCTCGGCCCGAACCGCACGCACACGACGCTGTTCGTCGAATGCCACGCTCAGCTGAACATGCGTGTCGCGCCAGAAGTTTACGTCGTGCGGGAACAGGCAGACCAGCGCGCGGCCGCCGCCGCCCTGCAGACAATGGCTCGCGTAGGTCCGGACGCCGAGGCCTTTGATGAGCTCCGCTTCCGCAAGACCGGGCGGAAACCGGCGCTGCGCCAGCTGCTGCAGCGCGTCCCCCGCAAGCTGTGGCGATCGGGCCCCGAGGCTCATTTCCGCGATGCTCAGGCAGGCGCAGACCGGGCGCGCATACAGCGAGACGATCAGCGCGGCAGCGCCCGCCACGCCGCCGAGCGCGAGCAGGCCCTTTTTCAGGAGACCTCGAAGCGCCACGTCGCACCATCGCGCACGATGCGCCCGCCGGTCGGCGTCGCGAAATGCGTGCCGAGCACCAGCACCGGCCGGTCGGCATGGCGCTCGAGAAACGCGCGCCGCGTGCGCCGCGCCTGATCCGCATCCGCGTCGAAGCGGCTCGCCCACTGCGGCTCGGCGCACTGCACCGGGTGGTGCATGAGGTCGCCCGTGATCACCGCCTCATGGCCGCGCGAGACGATGCGCACGCTGACGTGCCCCGGCGTATGGCCCGGCGTCGGCTCGAGGAAGACTTCAGGCGTCACGCGGTGATCCGACTCGACCAGATCGACGAGTCCTGCGTCGAGCACCGGCCTCACCGAATCGCCGTATACATCGCCATCGGGCGGCGGCGGCTGCGTCGACCAGTATTCCCATTCGGCGCGCCCGAAGAGATACCGCGCCTCGGGAAAGGTCGGCAGCCAGCGCCCGTCCTTGCGCATCGTATTCCAGCCGACGTGGTCGACATGCAGGTGGGTGCACAGCACGGTGTCGATGGCGTCGCGCGGGAAGCCCGCTTCGAGCAGGTCCTCCAGAAAGCGCCCCTGCCGCAGGTGCCAGTGCTTCACGGTCCGCGGCTTGTCGTTGCCCACGCAGGTGTCGACCAGGATGGTCCTGCCTTCGGACTCGACGACGAAGGCGTGGATCGCGCCGACCGTACGACCATCGTCGGTCAGGAAGCGCGGCTTCAACCAGGCGTGCTGCAGCAATCGCTCCGGCGTCGCCGCCTCGAACAGGAACGTCCCCGGCGAGGGGCCTTCGATTTCGACCACGCGCGTGACGGTGACCGCGCCGATCGTCCAGCGTGTCACGGGATAGGTCGTCGCCATACGCCGCAGCTTGGCAGGAACGGTGGCCGACCGGCAAGCGGCGGACCGATTTCGCGCTGACGTCGATCGGCCCTATCATCGGGCCGTCCCCGTTTCTCGCGCGCCTCGGAAAGGATCCACCCCATGCGCTACGACCTTTACTACTGGCCGATGGTCCAGGGCCGCGGCGAGTTCGTGCGCCTCGCGCTGGAGGACGCGGGCGCGGCGTACCGCGACGTCGCCCGCGGCAGGAACGGCATGGCCGGGCTCGAGCGCTTCATGGGCAGATACGCGCGCGCGCCATTCGCGCCGCCGTACCTCAAGGCCGGCAAGAACGTCATCGGGCAGACCGCGAACATCCTGCTGTTTCTCGGCCCGCGACTCGGCCTCGCGCCGAAGAACGAAGCCGACCAGCTGTGGATCCATCAGCTCAACCTGACGATTGCCGACTGGGTGGTCGAGGCGCACGACGTCCACCACCCGATCGGCTCGGGCCTTTACTACGAGGAGCAAAAGCGCGAGGCAAAGCGCCGCGCGGCCGACTTCCTCGCCAATCGCGTGCCGAAGTTCCTCGGCTACTTCGAGGGCGTCCTGGCGAAGAACCCGGCGCGCTCGGGCTGGCTCTCGGGTCGGCGGGCGAGCACCGCGGACCTCGCGCTCTTCCAGATGGTGGCGGGCCTGCGCTACGCGTTCCCGCGGGCGATGGCCCGGCGCGAGAAAAAGGCGCCGCGCGTGGTCGCCCTGCACGACCGGGTCGCCGCGCGGCGCGGCATCGCCGCCTACCTCGTCTCGCCGCGGCGCATCCCGTTCAACGAATACGGCATCTACCGCCACTACCCGGAGCTCGACCGATGAGGCTGCCGCCGATCACGCAGGCGCTGCTGATCACCAATGTCCTCCTGTTCCTGCTGCAGGCGATGGGCGACTCGGCGCTGATCACGTGGTTTGCGCTCTGGCCGCTGTCGTCCGGTCCCATCGCGGTGCCGCCTTTCCAGATCTGGCAGGTCGTCACCTACAGCTTCCTCCACGGCAGTATCGCGCACCTGTTTTTCAACATGCTTGCGCTCTACATGTTCGGCGCAGCGGTCGAGGGGTTTTTTGGCTCGCGCTACTACCTCTACTACTACTTCGCATGCGTCGTTTCGGCCGCCCTCTGCCATCTGATCTTCGTTGCCTGGGCCGGCGGGCCACCGATCCCGACCGTCGGCGCTTCCGGAGGCATCTACGGACTCCTCCTCGCTTACGGTATCTACTTTCCGAACCGTACCGTCATGCTGCTGTTCCCCCCGATTCCGATGCCGGCGCGCGTGTTTGTCACCCTGTTCGCGGCGCTCGAGCTGTGGTTCGGCGTCACCGGCACCGCGTCGGGCATCGCGCACTTCGCGCACCTCGGCGGCATGCTCGGCGGCTTCCTCATGATCCAGTATCGGCGCGGACGCTTTCCCTTCGGCCGTTGGCGCTAAGTGCTGGGCGTACCGGGCGGCTGCGAAACGCCCGCCCTGCGCGCGCGCGCCGCCCGTAACATGCGCGCGTGACCGCGCCCGACTGGCTCTGGATACCGATCACGCTGTGGGCCGCGTTTGCGCAGACGCTGCGCAACGCCGCGCAGCGCCATCTCACCGCCGAGCTCGGCACGCTCGGCGCAACGCTGGTGCGCTTTCTCTATGGCCTGCCGTTCGCCGCACTGTGGCTGTGGGGGGTCGCGCGCTTCGGCGGCTACGCCCTGCCCTGGATGGGCGGCAGCTTCGCGTTCTGGGTGACGCTCGGCGCGGTAAGCCAGATCGTGGCTACGGCGTTTCTGCTGGCCACGATGCAGGAGCGCAATTTCTCGCTCGGCGTCGCCTACTCGAAATCCGAGATCATCCAGGTCGCGATCTTCGGCCTCGTGTTTCTCGGCGACCCGGTGAACCTGGCAACCGGTCTCGCGGTCCTGCTCGGCACCTTCGGCGTGCTGCTGCTTGCGCCGGCCGACAAGGCGCGCCCGCTGGTTTCGCTGGCCGCAGGCTGGACCTCGCGCGCCGCGCTGTTCGGTCTGGCCTCGGGCACGGGATTCGCGCTGTCCGCGATCGGCTATCGCGGCGCGGCGCTCGCGCTGGGCGAGGCGCCGTTCATGATGGCCGCGGCATCGACGCTGCTCGTCGCGCAGGCCATCCAGACCCTGCTGCTCGGCGGCTGGCTGCTGTGGCGCAGCCGGGACGTGGTGCTGCGCGTGTTTCGTGCCTGGCGCGCGTCGCTGTTCGCCGGCTTCATGGGCGCCGCGGCTTCGGCGGGCTGGTTCACCGCGTTCACCCTCGAGACCGCGGCGCATGTGCGCACGCTCGGCTTGATCGAGCTGGTATTCAGCATGGCGGTCGCGCGGCGCCTGTTCCGCGAGCGGCTGACCCCGCTCGAGCTCGGCGGCGTCGGCCTGCTCGCCGGCGGCATCGTGCTGGTGACGCTCGGCTGATCAGCCGGTCAACGGGCGATAGCGGATGCGGTGCGGGCTGTCGGCGTCCTCGCCCATGCGCGTACGGTAGTCGGCGACGTAGTCCGCGAAATTGCCCTCGTACCAGACTACCTGCGAGTCCCCCTCGAAGGCGAGGATATGGGTCGCGACGCGATCGAGAAACCAGCGATCGTGCGAGATCACCACCGCGCAGCCCGGAAAGTCGAGCAGCGCCTCTTCCAGCGCACGCAGCGTCTCGACGTCGAGATCGTTGGTCGGCTCGTCGAGCAGCAGCACGTTGCCGCCGGCGCGCAGCACCTTGGCGAGATGGACGCGGTTGCGCTCGCCGCCGGAGAGCTCGCCGACGCGCTTTTGCTGGTCCACGCCGCGGAAGTTGAAGCGCGCCACGTAGGTCCGGCTCGGGGTCGAGTACTCGCCGACCCGGATCACGTCCTGCCCGTCGGAGATCTCCTCGAACACGGTCTTGTCCGCGTCGAGCGACTGGCGGCTCTGGTCGACGTAGGCGAGCTTCACGGTCTCGCCGATCCGCAGCGTGCCCGCGTCGGCCTTCTCCTGGCCGACCAGCATGCGGAACAGCGTCGTCTTGCCTGCGCCGTTCGGCCCGATGATGCCGACGATCCCGCCGCGCGGCAGACGGAACGACAGGGCATCGAACAGCAGCCGCTCGCCGAAGGCCTTCTTCAGGCCATCGGCCTCGATGACCAGGTTGCCCAGCTGCGGCCCCGGCGGAATGTAGATCTCGTTGGTCTCGTTCCTCGCCTGGAACGCCTGCGATTCGAGCTCTTCGAACCTGGCCAGGCGCGCTTTCGACTTCGCCTGCCGCGCCTTGGGATTGGAACGGACCCACGCCAGCTCGGACTTCATGGTCTTGATGCGCGCGGCTTCCTGCTTCGCCTCGGTCGCCAGGCGCTGCTCCTTCTGCTCGAGCCAGGAGGAGTAGTTGCCCTCCCAGGGAATGCCATGGCCACGATCCAGCTCGAGAATCCACCCCGCGACGTTGTCCAGAAAGTAGCGGTCGTGGGTCACCGCAATGACCGTGCCGGCGAAGCGCTCGAGGAACTGCTCGAGCCAGCGCACCGAAAGCGCGTCGAGATGGTTCGTCGGCTCGTCGAGCAACAGCAGATCGGGCTCGGAGAGCAGCAGCCGGCACAGCGCGACGCGGCGGCGCTCGCCGCCGGAGAGCTTCGAGACATCCATGTCCCAGGGCGGCAGGCGCAGCGCGTCGGCCGCGACCTCGAGCCGGTGCTCGAGGTCGCTCGTGCCGAGCGTCGCTTCGAGCCGCGCCTGCTCCTCGGCGAGCTTGTCGAAATCGGCATCGGGCTCGGCATAGGCGGCGTAAATTTCCTCGAGCCGCGCCTTCGCCGAGAGCACCGCGCCCAGGCCGCCCTCGACGTTGCCGCGCACGTCCTTGGTCTCGTCGAGCTCGGGTTCCTGCGGCAGGAAACCGATCTTCAGTTTCGGGTCGGAAACGAACTCGCCGTCGTAGTCCCGGTCGACCCCGGCCATGATGCGCAGCAGCGTCGACTTGCCCGAGCCGTTCAGGCCGAGCACGCCGATCTTCGCGCCATGATAGAAGTTGAGCGAGATGTTCTTCAGGATGGTGCGCTTCGGCGGCACCACCTTGGAGACCCGCCGCATCGTGTAGGCGAATTGCGCCATCAGCGTCCTCCGCCCTCGCCCGCCGCCGGCGGGCTGGTCGGCAGGTCGGCGCACAGCCCCTTCAGCACCATGTCGGTGTAGCTGACCACGCCGATCACCTTGCCGTTCTCGATCACCGGCGCACGCGCGAGCCCGAACTTGTCGAACAGGCGCGCGCAGTAGCGGATGTCGAGCGTCGGCTCGACCGAGATCACCGGCTTGGCCATGATCTCGTAGACGTTGACCCGCTCGGGTGCGCGGTCCTTGGCGAGCACCTCGCGCGCGATGTCCGAGAGCAGCACGATGCCGTATTCGTCGTCTTCGTGACGCTTGTTGACGATCAGCGAGTTGGTGTCGACGTACTTCATCCTGCGCAGCGCCTCGGCCACCGTGGTGAGGCCGTCAACCATGTCGACGCCGACCTTCATCACGTCACGTACGCGGATCACCCGCCTTACCTCACCTTGCTCGCTCATAGCTCCTCCTCGACCTGCTTCGAAAGCGAGCGCATCTGGTGGCGCACGCCGACGGCATCCTCGACGTCGATCTGAAACGCGATCCCGGTGCCGGGCGAGCTGTCGAAGCCGCCGACGTCCGAAATCCGCTCGAGGATCCGCCGGCTGCGGTGCTCTTCGACGAGCAGCAGCAGCACGTCGCGCCGCGCCTCGAGATTCAGCCCGAGAAAGGTCTTGCGCGGCTGGATGCCCTCGCCGCGCGCCTGGTTGAGCACTGTCGCGCCGGTGGCACCGGCCTTGCGCGCCGCGTCGAGCACGGCATCGGACTTGTCGTCCTCCACCATCACGATGATCAGCTTGAAATGCATCTGCGCGCCTCCTTCATGAAGTCCTCAAAACGGTTGGTCCTGCAACGCCCGCGCCTGCCGCAGCCGCGCCGCGCGTCGCGCACGCCATTCGCCGAGCTGCGCGTAGCCCATCACGCTCATGATGGGAAAAAGGCTGGCAAATGCAATCAGCCCGAAGCCGTCGAGCAACGGACTGCGCCCCGGCACCGTGCTCGCCAGCCCCAGCCCGAGCGCCGCGACCAGCGGCACGGTCACCGTCGAGGTGGTCACGCCACCCGAATCGTACGCGAGCGGGATGATCATGCGCGGGGCAAAGAAGGTCTGGACCACGACCACCAGGTAGCCGGCGATGATGTACCAGTGTAGCGGCGTGCCGGTGACGATGCGCAAGCTGCCGAGCGCGATGCCGAGGGCAACGCCGATGGCGACCGCGATGCGCAGCCCCCAAACGGTGATGGTGCCGCCGGAGACCTCGGAGGCCTTGATCGAGACCGCGATCAGCGCCGGCTCGGCCAGCGTGGTCGCAAAGCCGATCGCCGCGGCGAAGGCGTAGACCCAGCCATAGTCGCGCCAGTTCGCGGCCGCCGTGCCGATGAACGCCGGGTCGGTGAGGCCTTTGGCCATCAGTCGGCCGAGGGGAAACAGCGCCTTTTCCAGCCCTGCGAGAAAAACGGTCAAGCCGAGCACCACGTAGCCGATGCCCAGCAGCGTGCGCTTCAAGTGCGGCAGCGGCCGGCGCAGCACGAACAGCTGGAAGAACAGCAGGATCACGACGATCGGCACCACGTCGAACAGCGTGCTGACGATCGCCCGGACGAGCTGCTCGATCAAGCTCATCGGATCACCCGATTACCCGATGACCATGCCGTAGGCCATGACGAAGATCATCGGCGTGAGCGAGGCGAACGCGATCAGGCCGAAACCGTCGAGCAGGGGATTGCGCCCGCGAATGCTCTGCGCCAGCCCCACGCCGAGCGCGGTGACCAGCGGCACGGTGACGGTCGAGGTCGTCACCCCGCCGGAGTCATAGGCGATGCCGATGATCTCGACCGGCGCGAACGAGGTCATGATCACCACCAGAACGTATCCCGCCATGATGAACCAGCGGATCGGCCATCCCTTGAGGATGCGCACCACGCCGAGCACCACCGCGGCACCGACCGAAAGCGCCACTGTCAGGCGCAGGCCGTAGGCATAGCTCGCACGCGCGGCGTCGCTCGCCGCGATCGCGCCGTCCTGCGCCGCGACCTTTGCCGCCTCGTCGGCGATCACGGTCAACGCCGGCTCGGCGATGGTCGTGCCGAAGCCGAGCGCGAAGGCGAATAGCAGCAGCCAGGCGACGCTGCCCTTTCTCGCGAAACCGTAGGCCATCGTTTCGCCGACCGGGAAAAGTCCCATCTCCAGACCGCGCACGAACAGCGTCAGGCCGGCCACCACCAGCAGCGCGCCGCCGAGCAGCCCGCCCAGGTCGGGCAGCGGCGCACGCACCACGAACAGCTGAAAGAACGCCACGACGAGCACGATCGGCATCAGATCGCGCAGGCTGTCGCCGAGGCTTCTCAGGAGGTCGTGCAGCAGCTGTCTCATCGCCGCGCGCATTGTAAGTGGCTACGCAGGACGTTCGCCGGCCGGCTTGAGCGAATGCGGCGCTGCGTTTAGTCTTGGCCCGCGTTTCGCACAGCGATCAGGAAAGGATCAGGACCATGTTCGATCTGAAGGGAAGAGTCGCGATCGTCACCGGGGGCAACGGTGGCATCGGCCTCGGCATGGCCAAGGGCCTCGCGGTCGCCGGTGCGCGTGTGGTCGTCGCCGCGCGCAATCGGGATAAATCGCGCGCTGCGGTCGAGGCGATCAACGCGATCGGCGCAGGCGAAGCACGCGCGATCGAGGTCGACGTGTCTGACGAGGCCTCAGTCGGCGCATTGGTCAACGAGACCGTCAACGCCTGCGGCCGGCTCGACATCCTGGTCAACAATGCCGGGATCAACATCCGCAAGCCGCCCGATACGCTCACGCTCAAGGAATGGCGCGAGGTGCTCGAGGTCAACCTCACCAGCGCCTACCTCTGCTCGCACGCCGCCTATCCGGCGATGAAGAAGGCCGGCCGCGGCAAGATCATCAACATCGGCTCGATGATGTCGATCTTCGGCGCAAGCTTCACGCCTGCCTACGCCGCCTCGAAGGGCGGTATTGTCCAGTTCACCAGAGCCTGCGCCTGCGCCTGGGCGAAGGACCACATCCAGGTGAACGCGGTGCTGCCGGGCTGGATCGACACCGAATTGACGGTCCGCGCGCGCGAGCAGGTCGAGGGACTGCACGAGAACGTACTCAGACGCACGCCGGAGGGACGCTGGGGCACGCCGGATGATTTCCGCGGCATCGCGGTGTTCCTCGCCAGCCCCGCGTCTGATTTCGTCACCGGCACTGCGATCCCGGTCGATGGGGGATACTCGATTCAGGGCTGACGGAAGGGCTGACGACGCGCGTTCTCGCCTGTGCCCATGCAACCGACCCGTACGCCTGTGATCGGACAGTGGCCCGCCGGCATTCTGTTGGCGACGCTGCTGTCCGCCTGTGCGTCCACCGCGGTCGTGCAGAATCCGCCCTTGGCGGCCGCGCTGCCGTCCAAGAGCTACGTGCAAAACGACGGGCGCGCGAGCACGCGGCCAAACACCATCCTGTTGAACCTGGCGTTTTCGGGCGGCGGGCTGCGTGCCGCGGCCTTCTCCTATGGCGTACTGAAGGCGCTGCGTGACACCGCGGTTTCGATCGGCAGCCAGCCGCGGCGATTGCTGGACGAGGTCGATGCCATCACCTCCGTTTCGGGCGGCAGCTTCACCGCCGCGTACTACGGCCTGTACGGCGAGCGCACCTTCACCGACTTCGAGAAGGTCTTCCTGCGGCGCGATGTCGAGCAGGCGCTGATCTCCCGCGTGATCAGTCCGACCAGTGTGCTCGACAGCGCGGGACGCACCGAATCGGCAATCGAGGAATACGACGAGAACGTGTTCCACGGTGCGACCTTCGCCGACATGGTCCGCAGCGACGGGCCGCGCATCGTGATCAACGCCTCCGACCTCGGCCACGGCGTGCGCTTCTCCTTCGTGCAGGAATACTTCAATCTGCTGTGCTCCGACCTGGCATCGTTTCCCGTGGCACGCGCCGTGGCTGCGTCCTCGGCTGTGCCGGTGTTGTTCAGCCCGGTGGTCGTGCGGAACTATCCGGACTGCGGGTCGCTGCCGCCCGCGTGGCTAACGGAACTTCGCCAGCGGGACGGGAACGACGAGCGCACCACCCAGCTGGCCGACGGGCTGGCCTCGTACTTCGACAAGGACGGGCGGAAATACGTCCACTTCGTCGACGGCGGCATCACCGACAATCTCGGCCTGCGCGCCACGTTCGACATCATCGAGACCGCCGGCGGACCGCAGGCCTTTCTCGATGCGCTGCGCCGCCAGGCGCCCCGCGAGATCGTGTTCATCGTGGTCAATGCCGCGACCGACCCGGAGCTGGTGATGGATCGCAGCGACCAGCCACCCTCGCTGATCGAGACCCTCCAGGCGATCAACGACATCCAGGTGCATCGCTACAGCATCGACACGATCGAGCTGACGAAGCAAAGCCTGGCGAGCTGGGCCAAGGCGCTCTCGACACCGGGCCGGCCGGTCACCGCCTACTTCATTCAGCTCTCGTTCCGCGACCTCACGGCCGCGCGGCGGGACGTTTTCAATCAGATTCCGACGCGATTGGTGCTCAGCGATGCGCAGGTGGACGCGCTGATCGACGTCGGCGGCGAGCTGCTGCGCGGCAATCCCGAGTTCCAGCGGCTGCTGGCCGATATCGGCCGTTAGGCCGGCGGGGGTGGGGGTTCCTACCAGCGCAGCGTGACCCCGGCGAGCAGTCCGGCGTCGAGCGCCGGTTTGCTCGCGCCATAGCGGTAGCCGATGTCGAGATCGAGGTTCTTCACCGGCGTCCAGATCGCGCCGACGGTCACGTAGTCGAGCGGCGTGCCGTAGCCCGGCACCGGGTTCGTATCGCGGCTCAGGTCCGTGACCAGCTTGAGCGGCGCGACGACCTGCCAGGTCGCCGCCACCGAGGCGTGCCAGAGCGCCGTCTTGACGCCGATGGTGTTGTTGAAATTGCGGTAGCCCACATGCGCATGCATCGCCACGGGCCTGGGTTCGTAGGAGCCGATCAGCAGTGCGCCCCAGGTAACCCGCCCGGCGCCGAGAAGCTTGTCGGCGTCGCCCGTGGGCAGGGTGAACCCAGGCTTGACCGCGAGGCTGAACGCGCCGTGCTCGAAGAAGCGCCATTTCACGTCGACCGTGGTGTCGTTGATGCCGCGCGTCGACCGGCGCTGTCCGTCGTCCTCCGCCAGCCACCCGTAGGGCAGCCCGATCTGCAGGTCGGCCGGGTCGGCAAGACCGTAGCTGTACACCGCGTTCGCCTGCGCGCCGCGCACCTTCACGCCAGCGAGTTGGTCACGGAAACCGTCGATCGTCAGTTCGAGCTGTGAATTGCCCCTGCCCTGCGTGCCGGTGTCCTCGGTGAGCAGAGGGTGGGCCGCACGCGCCGGCGCTACGAGCGTGGGGAGCACCACAGCACAGGCAAACAGAATGGTCCGCAGCCGTCCGAGACCGTCTCGCGAGGTCTCTAGTGCGGCCTTCTTTTCTATCCAACGCATTGTTATAAATAGATAATTGGTATAAGTGCGAATCGCGAAACGCACGGTAGACGAAAGGCAGCAGAAAGTCAATGCGAATGGTTATCATTTGCATTTAAACCTCATGAAGGCCCCCTTGTGCCTTGCGGGTCACTCCCCAGGCTCGAGCCGCACCAGCTCGCCGTTCGAATAGTCGGTAAGCAGGTAAAGGAAGCCGTCGGGCCCGCTGCGCACGTCGCGGATCCGACCGAGCACGCCCTTCAGCAGGCGCTCTTCACGCACGACCTTTTCGCCGTCGAGCCGCAGGCGCACGAGCATCTGGTCCTTCAGCGCACCGACGAAAAGGTCGCCTCGCCAGCGCGGAAACTTGTCGCCGCTGTAGAAGGCCATCCCCGAGGGGGCGATCGACGGCACCCAGTAGTAGATCGGCTGCGCCATCCCGTCCTTGTGCGTGCCCTCGCCGATCTGCGTGCCGATGCCATAGTTGGCGCCGTAGGTGATGACCGGCCAGCCGTAGTTCACGCCGGCGCGGATGACGTTCACCTCGTCACCGCCCTGCGGGCCGTGCTCGTGGGTCCACAGTGCGCCGCTTTCCGGATGCAGCGCCGCACCCTGCATGTTGCGGTTGCCGAGCGTGTATTTCTCCGGCTTCCAGCCGGGTTTGCCGACGAACGGATTGTCCTGCGGCACGCGCCCGTCGTCATGCAGGCGGATCACCGAGCCGGCGTGGTCGGCGGGCTTTTGCGCGCGCGCCATCTCGCCGCGATCGCCGAGCGTGAGGTAGAGGTAGCCGGCGCGGTCGAACACGATGCGCCCGCCGAAATGCCGGCCGCCGTTGCCCTTCGGATCCTGGCGGAACAGCACTTCGACCTTCTCCAGGCGCATGCCACTGAGCCGCCCACGCGCCAGCTCGGTGCCGATGCCGTCGGCGCCGCGCGCCGCGTACGCAAGGTAGACAAGCCGGTTCTCCACATAGTGCGGATGCAAGACGACGTCGAACAGGCCACCCTGGCCCTGCTCGGTCACTTCGGGCAGTCCGGCAACCGCCTGCGGCAGGAGCTTGCCATCGCGCACCACGCGCAGCCGTCCCGGTCGCTCGGTGACGAGCAGCGCGCCGTCGGGCAGGAAAGCAAGGCTCCAGGGATGGTCGAGGCCGTCGACCAGGCGCACGACGCGGAATGCATGCTCGTCGGAGCGAAAGGTCTGCGCCGCCGCGCCGTCGACCGCGGCGAGCGCGACCAGCGCGAGCGCCGCCGCCGCGCGCCTCATCCGGCGCGCTGCTCGCCCAGGGCGCGCGCCACGCGGTCGAGGAAGTCGAGCTCCATCAACGGCTTGATGATGTAGTCGTTCGCGCCCAGCTCGCGCCCGCGCGCCACGTCGCGCTCGCGCGAGAAGCTGGTCATCATGACCACCGGCAGCGCCCGCGTGCGCGGCTCGGCGCGCAGCTTCTGCAGGACCTCGAACCCGGTGACGTGCGGAATCATGACGTCGAGCAGCACGAGGTCGGGCAGCGGATCGGCGGCGAGCTGCTCGAGCGCCTCCCGCCCGTCGGCCGTGCTGCGCACCGCGTAGCCATCGCGCTCGAGCCAGTGCGTCGCGAGCTCGACGAGGTCGGCATCGTCCTCGACCACCAGGATCGTCTTCTTACCATGCTTCGCGTCGGTCACCGTGCACCCTGCCTCTGCGCCGTCTCGAAATAGCCACGCGCGCTCGCCGCGAGCAGCCGCGGAACATGCGTATAGATATAGCGTACGCCCTTGGCGAGCGCGTCGCTCAGCTGCTCGGCCGTCGCCGGCATGCCCGCAATCCGGCCCGCGGCGCGGATGCGCGCCAGGCAGGCGTCGATCGCCGCCGCCACCTCGGGCGCCTTGGGATTTCCGGGATGGCCCATGGACTGCGACAGGTCGGACGGGCCGACGAAGAACACGTCGATCGCGTCGACCTGGAGGATCTCATCCAGGTGCTCGAGCGCCTCGCGGTCCTCGATCTGCGCCGCGATCAGGGTCTCGGCGTTCGCGGAACGGACGTGCTCGGCCATCGAGCCCTGCGCGTCGTACTGCGCGGCACGCGTGCCTGCGGCAAGGCTGCGGCTGCCGAGCGGGTGGTACTTGACCGCGGCCACCGCGGCACGCGCCTCGAGCGCGTTGCGCACATGCGGCACCTGCACGCCGGCGACGCCCCGATCGAGCACCTGCAGGATATGCGCAGGGCTGTTGCTCACCGGTCGCGCGATCGCCGTCATGCCCGCGGCCTCGGCGGCCATCGCCATCAACTCGACGCTCTCGAGCGTCAGCGTGCCGTGCTCGCAGTCGATGAGCACCCAGTCGAAGCCGAAGGCGCCGAGCATCTCGACCAGCTGCGGCGAGGGAATCATGACCGACACGCCGAAGGCGGGTTCGCCGGCGCGCAGCTTTTTTTTCATGCGGTTCGGTTTCATCTGCGGCCAGAAGCCTCTGCGGCAAGGCGTTCGTCGAAAAACCGGATCACCGGCTCCATCGAAGGCGGCCGCGCGCCAAACGCGGCGCGCATGTCGAGCGCCACCGAGCGGCGAAAAAGCTGCTCTGTCGCGGAGGTCATCGTCGGCTCGAGCCCCAGCTCGCGCAGCACCTTTTCGACTTGCACCACCTCGTGCCAGCGGCGCTCGTGCGCGACCGCATGGCTGCACACCCAGTTCGTCGCGACCTTCGCGAAGCGATCCCGCCCGAGCAGCTCGACGACCTCGGCCCAGAGCTCGGCGCGCATGCCGGCGCGCTCCCCGGCGACGAGGAACTCGATGAGCAGCGCCTCCAGCCCCTTCGAGAACACGCTGCGCAGCATCTTGTAGGTCGACGCCTTGCCGATCTCGTCGCTGTAGTGGCGCACGTTCAGCCCGTAGTCCGCCGCCAGCAGGCCTGCGGTCTGCGCCCCCTGCGCGCCGCCGAGAAGCAGCTCGGTCCGCGCCCCGCTCACGCCGACTGCGCCGAGCAGCGCGCCTTCGACGAACGCCGCGCCGCGCGCCTCGACGATCCCGGCGATCTCGCGCTTGAGCGCCGGCTCGGTCGCATTCAGGTCGACCCAGGTCTGGCCGGGCACGAGCCACGCGCTGCAGCCCTGCGCCGCATCGCGCGCCACATCGGTCGTCACGGTCGAGAACACGTAGCGCGCGCCGCGCAGCGCCGTCGCGCGATCGGCGAACGCGACCGGCGTCTCGCCTGCCCGCGCGGCGAGGCGCGCCCGCCCGCCCGGCGCATCGAGCAGCACGTCGTAGGCAGCGACCTCGGCGCCACGCGCGGCGAACGCCGGCGCAAATGCCGCAGCCACCTCACCAAAGCCGACGAACGTGACGCGCATCGGGATCGACTCTATCCGCTGATCGACGGGGATTCGACATCATACCGTCGGCGCGGTCGGCGCCGGGGCAGTCTGTAGAATGCGCGCCATGCCGGAGACCAAGACCGCGATCGTCGTCGGCGCCCTCGGGGTCATCGGGCGCTACATCGTCGAAAAGCTCGAGCGCCAGCCGGACTGGCAGGTCGTCGGCCTGTCGCGCCGCAAGGGCGAGGACCGAGCGCGCGTGCGCTACCTCTCGGTCGACCTGACCGACGCAGACCAGAGCGCGGCGAAGCTCAGGAATCTTTCCGCTGCGACGCACATCTTCTACTGCGCTTTCCAGGCGAGCGGCACGCAGGCTGCCGACTATGCCAAGGGCACCGCGGTGAACCTCGCGATGCTCGAGAACGCGGTTCGCGCGGTCGACGCCGTGGCGAAGAACCTCGAGCGCGTCGTGCTCGTCACCGGTACCAAGTATTACGGCTCGCACCTCGGGCCGTTCAGGACGCCGGCGCGCGAGGACGACCCGCGTCACATGCCGCCGGACTTCTACTTCGACCAGGTCGACTGGCTGACGGACTTCCAGAGCGGCAAACAATGGTCCTGGACCGAGCTGCGCCCGCAGACGCTGTGCGGCTTCGCGCCCGGCACGCCGATGAGCATCGTGCCGGTGGTTGCCGTGTATGCGGCGATCTCGAAGGCGCTCGGCCTGCCGCTGCGCTTTCCCGGCAAGCCCGGTGCCTATCGGGCGATCTATCAGGTGACGGAGTCGACGCATCTTGCGAACGCCGTGCTCTGGGCCGCGATCGAAGCGCGTTGTGCGAATCAGGCCTACAACATCACCAATGGCGATTACTTCCGCTGGATCAACCTGTGGCCGAAGATCGCCGCCGTGTTCGACATGCCCTATGCCGAGCCGCAGACGATTTCCCTGGTCGCGCACATGGCCGACAAGGGACCGTTGTGGGAGCGTCTGGCGAAGCAGCACGGCCTGCAGCCCTACCGCTACGACGAGATCGTCGCCTGGCCGTTCGGCGACTATGTCTTCGGCTGCGACTGGGACGTGATGACGAGCACCACCAAGGCGCGCCTGCACGGTTTTCACGACGTCGTCGACAGCGAGGAAATGTTCGTGCGCCTGCTGGCGCAGTTCCGTCGCGAACGCATCGTGCCCTAGCGTTCCTGAGCGCCCCTGAAGCCTGCTGCAACCGGAGACCGGCATGATCGGAGACCCTCTCGCATTGACCATCCGCCGCAAGTTCGAGCGGCCGGCGCCGGCGCTGCTGCGCGCCTTTCGCGGCGCGCCCACCGGCTTCATCACCGACGCCTATAACGGCAAAGGCTGCCTGCAGCATCGAATCAAGCCGATCGATCCGCGCATGCACTTCGTCGGCGCCGCGGTCACTGCGCTCTGCCCGCCGATGGACAACCTCGCCGCGATGGCGATCCTCGATTACGTGAAAAAGGGCGATGTCATCGTCATCGCCACCGGTGGCGACGAGTCGGCCGGCGTGATCGGCGACCTGTGGGCGCTGCGCGCGAAGCAGCTCGGCGTCGTCGCGATCGTCTGCGACGGGCTGGTGCGCGACCTGCCCGGGCTGCTCAAGGCCGGCATTCCGGTGTTCGCGCGCGGATGGGCGCCGAACTCGGGATTCAAGAACGGCCCCGGCGAGATCAATCTCGGCGTCAGCTGCGGCGGCGTCACGGTGCAGCCGGGCGACATCGTCGCCGGTGACCGCGACGGCGTGGTCGTGGTGCCGCTCGGCGCAGCACGGGCAGTCGCCTCGCAGCTCGATCGCGTGCGCAAGAAAGAGGCCGAGACGCTGGCCATCGTAAAAAGCGGCAAGCCGCGCAAGTTCTGGGACGAAAAGGGTCTGCGCAAGCGCGGCGCGCTGCGCTTCGTGGACTGAATCCTCGCAACGCATGGATTGCCGCTGCCTGAGGCGCCGCGCGGCGGCGTATGTCGGCGCGTCGCCGGCCGCGGTTGGCGTCGTCGGCGGGAGCTGATTCATGCGCGCCGTCCTGCTCACGGCGCTCGCCCCCATCGTCTGGGGCAGCGTCTACCTCGTCACCACCGAATGGCTGCCGCCGGGGCGGCCGCTGCTCGCCGGCGCGCTGCGCGCGCTACCGGTCGGCTTGCTGATCGTCGCTGCGTACCGGCGCTTGCCGACGGGCCACTGGTGGCGGCGCGCCTTCGTGCTCGGCCAGCTCAACATCGGCGTTTTCTTTGCGCTGCTGTTCTTCGCCGCCTACCGCCTGCCGGGCGGCATCGCCGCGACGATCATCGCGATGCAGCCGCTGTTCGTCGCGCTGCTTGCCTGGATGCTGCTTGCGCGAAAGCCGTCGAGCGTCACGATCGTCGCCGCGCTGAGCGGCATCGCCGGCGTCGCACTGATCGTGCTCGAGCCCCGCGCGACACTCGATGGCTGGGGCATCGCCGCGTCGTTCGGCGCAGCCCTGTGCATGGCCGCGGGCACCGTCTACGCGCGGCGCTGGCCGAGCCCGGTGCCGCTGCTGCTGTCGACCGGCTGGCAGCTCGTCGCCGGCGGGCTGCTGCTGCTCGTCCTCGCGTGGATCGTCGAAGGCTTGCCCGCCGCGTTGAGCGCGGCGAATCTCGGCGGATTCCTCTATCTCGGCGTGATCGCCACCGGGTTGGCATTCTGGGTCTGGTTCTACGGCATCCGCGCGGTCGGGGTGTCGGTCTCGTTCCTGGTGTTGCTCAGTCCGGTGACCGCGATCCTGCTCGGGACTTTGCTGGCCGGGGAGCGCTTGGGCGGGCTGCAGATCGTCGGCATCGGGGTCGTGTTCGCGAGCGTCGCGGCGGGGCAGTGGGAGAGCGCCGCGCGGGCGCCTCACTGAGGTCAGCGCCGGCAAACCGCAAAACTTTGCAAACTGCGCGCGGTTTTCCCCACGCCACGGCCGGTTTGCCGAGCGTCTGACGCGCCTGAGCTATTGCGTTCCGCGGCACGGGCGTTAGGGTTGCGAAACCGACCGGACATGGTCAGCCCCTGGGACCCCTCGGCATGGCGAATTGCATCGTACTGCGCTCCTCGACGCCCTACTCTCCGAAACACGAGGCGCTGCTGCGCAGCGTGCTCGAGCAGGAACCCGGCCTGTTTGCGGTCGTGGGGCGGGGATCGCAGTCCTGGGAAGACGCGATGGACTGGCTGTGCGTCGACCTGCGCGCGGGCGACGTCCGCTCCGATCGCTTCTGCAAGACGACCTCGCATGTCGAAGAGACGCTCGAGGAAGTCGTCGCCTTCGCCGAGCAGTGGTGCACGCTGAGAGGATTGCCGAAAGACATTCGCGTGATGGAGGTCTAGGCCTTCGACCGGATCTGCGGATAAGCGCGCCGCGCGCCGCGGCAATCATCCCAGCTGATTTGCGCGTCCGTTACGCAACCGCCAGGCGATTGTAAGAAACCTTCCGCGCGAGCCTTTGCGCGGGACAAATGTCATGCCTGGGCCGGCGCTTTTGTGCGCTTTTGCACACTGCGGGCAGAACCTCGCCTGAACGTGTGCTCGACGATGCACTGAGGCCGTGTTAAACGGTTGGTTAAAAGAACGCAGGCTCGCTTGCTGTAACGGCTCGCTTGCTGCAACGGGAGACGACCGTGGCCTTGCTGCTCGAGCGCTTCGCCGAGGAAAAGGAAGCACGCTTCCAGCGGCGCTATGCGGAGCGGTCGATTCCCTTCATCCGCGTCTCACTACCGATTGCGGTCACGCTCTACCTGTTTTTCCTCGGCTGGGATTACTACATCGACCCGCGGCTGATGCCGTACACGCTGGCGGTGCGCCTGCCGTTCAGCTTCTTTGCGGTGGCGGTGTTCGGCTTTACCTTTCTCAAATCGTTCCAGCAGTGGTCACAGATCGTCCTCAGCGCGACGGTCGTGCTCGGCGCGGCGGGCGTGCTCTCGGTGCTCACCTTCATGCCTGACGGGTTCACCTACGGCATCCCGGGCGTGCTGCTCGTCATCATGTACGCCTGCGGCGTGATCCGGCTGCTGTTCTGGCCCGCGCTCGTCTCCTGCGTCACCATCCTCGCGGTTGCCAATGGCCTGCTGGTCCTGAAGGGCGCGACCGACTTCCAGTACTTCAACACCAACGTGTTCCTGTTCTCGGCCTCAGTGATCGGGCTGAGCTACACCGCGCTGCTGGAATGGATGGAGCGCCATGCGTTCCGGCTTGAAGACGGGCTGCGCAAGGAGAAGAAAGTCAGCGACACGATGCTGCGCAACTTCTTGCCGGATCGCATCTGGGAGCGCCTGCGCGAGGGCGACCGCTCGATCGCCGAGCCGGTCGGGGAAGCGACCGTGCTGTTCGCCGACATTGTCGGCTTCACTTCGCTCAGCCGCCGCCTCGCGCCGGGCCATCTGATCGAAGTGCTGAGCGACATCTTCACCAGCTTCGACGAGATCGCGGAGCGTCACGGCGTCGAGAAGGTTAAGACGATCGGTGACAGCTACATGGCGGTCGCCGGCGTGCGCACGCCCTGGCCGCGAAGCGCCGAGGCGATGGCCGAGTTCGCAATCGAGGCGCTCGCCTTCGTGCGGCGCTACGCAGAGGACCGCGACCTGCCGCTGGAAGTGCGCGTCGGCATTGCCACGGGTGCGGTCATTTCCGGCGTGATCGGCACGCAGGTGCCGATCTTCGATCTCTGGGGCGAGACGGTCAACATTGCGAGTCGGCTCGAGGAGGAAGGCATTCCTGGCGCAATCCAGGTTTCCGAGGGCACTTACTGGCGCCTGCGCAACAAGTACGAGTTCGAGGAGCGCGGCGTGCTCAAAGTCAAGCACGGCATTTCGATCAATACCTTCATGCTGACCGGTCGCAAGGTCGCCGCAGGAGCCGCAGAACTGCGCGCAGTCAGCGATAGCATCGGCCAGCACGCGCCGCTCACGCGAGAGGCCTAGCCGACCATGGACAGGGGCGGGATCCCCATCGGCGACGAGGCGCTGCGTGGGCGCTCCACGCGGTACAACAGTGCCGACAGACTGAGCCCCGAGTACCGCGATGCGATCGATGCGACGGTCGCGCTCCTCGAGACCTATCGCAGGCGTGCTGCGCCGCTCGACATCGGCGTGCGGGCAGACGACCGCATGGCGGAAGGCCTGGGCGCGATGATCGACGCCCTGTGGCACGACTGGCGGGCGCTGTGGTCCGAGGCGAGCGAATGTCTTGCCGAGATCACGCACAGCACCGATCGCCTTGCGGCCGCAAAGCGCTACACCGAGGCGGGGCTCACGCGGGAGCTGCTCGACGCGCCGTTGTGGCGCCAGGCCTATGCCAAGCCGCGCGGCTATCCAGGCGACTTCGTGGTGATGAACTACATCTACGACGGCCGGCCGGCCGGTGAAGATGCATTCGCACAGCTGGCGCATGCCCTTGGGGTCAGGATCGGACAGTTCGTCGTGCGGCGCAAGGACTTCGTGCGCAGGGAAATCGAGACCCTGGTCGCAGCCGCCGAACCGCGTGCCGCGCTGCGAGTCGCGAGCCTCGGCTGCGGGCCGGCACGAGAGATTGCCGAGGTCCTTGCGCGGGACATCAGATTTGCCGGATCGCTGACCTTCGTACTGATCGACCAGGACGAAGAGGCGCTGCGCTGCGCCGGCCGCGGCATTGCGAATACAGCCACGAAACGGTGCGCCGAGGCGCAGGTCGTCGTGGAACCGCGCAAGGTCTCGGTCCTGCGCCTCCTGCGCGACGTCGATCCCACCGACGTGTTCGGACGGCCCAACCTGATCTACAGCGCGGGCCTGTTCGATTACTTCAATGACCGGACGTGCCGGATCCTGACCCGCCGGCTGTACGCGGCGTTGCCGCCGGGCGGAGCGCTGCTGCTGGGCAACATGAAGGCGGGCACCGACATGTCCTGGCCGCTGGAATTCATCGCCGATTGGTCGCTCATCTACCGCAGCGCCGAGCGCGTCCTAAGCTGGGCCGAGGGCTTGGACGGAGCCGACATCCAGCTGCGCACGGAAGCGACCGGCTATGACTACATGCTGCGCTTGCGCAAGCCGGCCTAGCGCCGCCGAACGCATCTCGCGGCTGTCGCTTGCCGCCGCACGAACGGGGGGATAAGCAACGACGTGGCCCCGGGCGTATGCTTGCCGGCACATCAAACCCTGGGGGACCCACGGCGTGTCCAAGGGCAAGATTTCGGTCGGCGCCGCGAGCACCCGTTCGCGGCCGGCAAAGGACGAACTGGCGCGCACCGCGCACCTGCGACGGCAGCAGCTCGAGCTGCTCGCGCTGCAGGCGACGCGCTCGCCGTTCGCCATCTTCATCGCGGTCGGCTTCGTCAGCTACATCGCCTGGGGCGAGGTTCCGCTACCGCTCGTCGTCCTGTGGATTGGCACGCTCGCTGCAGTGCTGATCAGCCGCATGGCCTATGCCGTGCGACTGCTGCGCAGCGAGCCGGCCGATGCGCAGCCGGCGCTCAATCGCATGGCCTGGTTCGCGTTCGCCAACGGCGCGGTGACCGGCGCCTCGATGCCGCTGTTTTTCCACGCGCTGTCCGACGAAGGCCGGACGCTGCTCACCATGGTGCTGGTGTGCTGGTCCGCCGGGGGCGTAGCGACCGCGGCGGCCTACGCGCGCGCGTTCTATGCCTTCGTCGTGCCGACCCTGCTCCCCACTGCCGCGGTCTGGGCGATGACGGTGCCACCGCAGCACGCCGTGCTCGCGCTGCTCATCGTGATGTTCGGCGTGATCGAGATGTTCTTCGTGCGTGACAGCGAGCGCGTGCTGCGCAGGTCGTTCTCGATCCGCTACGACTACGAGCGGCTGCTCAACGCGATCGACACAGCGCCGAAAGCCGCGGCGCGCGATCTCGGCCGGAGCGAGTAGGCGCGTCGCGCACAGGTCATCCCGCGTCGTACAGCTTGCGGATTGCGGCCGTATCGAGCTCGGTGTCGCCGCGGTGCGCGAGCGTGCGGAACTGCTGCAGCGCGAGACCCATCAGCGGCACCGGCGCCTTCATTCCGCCGGCCCAGTCGTTCACCATCTCGAGGTCCTTGAGCAGCTGACGGACGTAGCCGCGCGGCGCGTAGTCGCGCTCGACCATGCGCGGCCAGTAGGCATGCAGCATCGGCCCGTCGGCGTAGCCGCCCGACAGGCATTCGGGAATGCGCGCGGCGTCGATGCCCGCGGTCTCGGCGAGCGCCTCGGCCTCGGCGAGCGTCGCCTGGCCGACGCCGACGATGAGCTGGTTGATCATCTTCGCCGCCAGCCCGGCACCGGTCGGGCCCATGCGCGTGCAGCGTCCGGCGACGTCCTTCATCAGATCGGCGATGCGCGCGAGATCTTCGGCCTCGCCGCCGGCCATGACGGTCAATGTGCCGCCGGCGACCGCGGGCGGGCCGCCCGAGACCGGCGCGTCGACCCAGCGGCAGCCGCCGGCCTCGCGCAGGCGCTGCGCGAAGGCGCGGCAGCTATCGACCTTGATGGTCGAAAAATCGACCACCAGCTGCGGCGCCTTTGCGGCCTCGACGACGCCGTTCGTGCCGAACATCGCCTGCTCGACCGCGTCGATCGTCGGCAGGTTGAGGAGCACCACATCGGCGCCGCGCGCCGCGTCGGCCGCCGAGCTTGCGATCTCCGCGCCATCCGCGCGCGCCGCTTCGCAGCGCGCCGCGACGACATCGTAGGCGCGCACGCGCCAGCCCAGGCCGCAGAGACGCTTCACCATCGGGCCGCCCATCAGTCCGACGCCCACGTAACCGAGCTTCAAATTCCGCGCCATGATGTTCTCTCCGGGTCTGCGTTGATTGGCGTCACGAACGCGCGAGGATAGCGCAGTTGCCGCGGCGCATTCGGCGTATGCTGCGCCTATCCGAATGTCCGATTCGCACGTCACGGCCTTCATCCAGTCGCCGCCGCAGCTCGGAAACCAGTACAGGGACGACCGCGTGCTGCGGAGCTATCTCGCGCGTACGCTGGCGCCCGAGGCCTTGGCCTACGGCCGCAGCGCGCTCGAGCGCCTCGGCGCGCTCGCCGGCGGCGAGCTGAGCGACATGCAGCGCAGCGAGCGCCTGCTCGAGCCGCGCCTCGAGCAGTGGGACGCCTGGGGCAACCGCGTCGACCGCATCGAGCTGACGCCGCTGTGGCAGCGCGCCGAAGCGATCGCCGCCCGCGAGGGCCTGATCGCGCTGCCCTACGAAGCGCCGCTCGGCAAGGATTCACGCGTTCTGCAGTTCGCCCTCGTGCACCTGTTCGCCCCCGCGACCGACGTCTACGCCTGCCCGCTCGCGATGACCGATGGTGCGGCGCGCACCCTCGCCGACTCGGGCAATGCGACGCTCGTCGAGCGTGCGCTGCCGCGCCTGACGAGCCGCGATCCGAAGGTCTTCTGGACCAGCGGCCAGTGGATGACCGAGGCGATCGGCGGCTCGGATGTCGGGCGCGCCGAAACCGAGGCGCGCTTTCGCCCGGACGACGGCTGGCGCCTTTACGGCCGCAAGTGGTTCACCTCGGCGATCACCTCGCAGATGGCGTTGACGCTCGCGCGACCCGAGGGCAATGCGCCGGGCGGCAAGGGCCTGGCGATGTTCTACCTCGAGACGCGCGACGCCGACGGCGGACCCAACCACCTCACGGTCGACCGTCTGAAGGACAAGCTCGGCACGCGCAAGCTGCCGACCGGCGAGCTGACGCTCGTCGGCACGCCTGCGATCCCGGTCAGCGAGCTCGCCAACGGCGTGCGCGCGATCAGCACCGTGCTCAACATCACGCGACTGTGGAATGCGGTCGTCGCGGTGTCCTACATGCGACGCGGCCTCGCGCTGGCGCGCGCTTACGCGCGCCAGCGCGTCGCCTTCGGCGCCCCGCTCGCGCAAAAGCCGCTGCATGTCGATACCCTCGCGGCGCTGCAGGCCGAGTACGAGGCGGGATTTCACCTCGCCTTCTTCGTCGCCGAGCTGACCGGGCGCATCGAATGCGATGCGGCGAGCGAGGCGCAGCACGCGCTGCACCGCGTGCTCACGCCGGTCGCCAAGCTCACCACCGGACGCCAGTCGGTGGCCGTGCTCTCCGAGGTGCTCGAAGCCTTTGGCGGCGCAGGCTACGTCGAGGACACCGGATTGCCGATGCTGCTGCGCGACGCGCAGGTGTTCTCGATCTGGGAAGGCACCACCAACGTGCTCGCCCTCGATGCCTTGCGCGCGCTCGGCGCCGCCGGTCTCGGTCCGCTCATGCGCGAGACCGGCTTCGTGCTCGAGGGGCTGCGCGAGCCGACCCTGGTCGCGCTCTCGGCCCGCGTCCAGGCCGCGCTCGAAGCCGCGCAGGCCTGGCTCGGCACGCACGCGGGACGCGACGAGACCCGGCTCGAGGCCGGTGCGCGGCGCTTCGCGCTCACGCTCGGGCGCTGCTTCGCCGCCGCGCTGCTCGCACGCCATGCGCAATGGTCGCTCGACCACGAGAACGACCGGCGCGCGCACGCCGCCGCCGCGCGCTTCGCGCAGAACGGCCTCAACCTGATCCGCGATCCCGATCCGGCGCTGTCGCAGCTGCTCGTCGACGACGCCTAAAAGGGGTCAGACCCCTTTGTGATTTTTGAAGGCCTGTCGTTAACCAAAAGGGGGTCTGACCCCGTTCGAGTTATCCACAGGGGTCTGACCCCAACTAACTCAGCGCCCGCACGCGCTGCCCTCCGGACCCCGGCTTCGCGAGGACGTCGACCAGCCACGGCAGGATCTCGCGTGCCTGTGCCGCGAAGCCGAACGGCGGATTGACGACCAGCAGGCCGCAGCCGCGCAGATCGACGGTCCAGTCGGCCGGATGCACCCAGAGCTCGAGCTGCAGGATCTGCGGCACGCCGCTGTCGCGCAGCGCGCGCTCGAACGCGCGCAGCGCCGCAGGCTCCATCAGCGGATACCAGAACGCGCACACGCCGGTGGCGAAGCGCCGCCGCGCCTCGGTCAATGCGTCGACGACGCGTGCGTATTCGCCCTTGCGGTCGAAGGACGGATCCATGAGCATCAGGCCGCGCCGCTCGCGCGGCGGCAGGAAGGCCTTCACCGCCTGGAAGCCGTCGAGCAGGTGCACGCCGGCGCGTGGGTCACGCGCAACGTTGCCGCGCAGCGTGTCCTTGTCCTTCTCGTTCAGCTCGCACAGCACCAGGCGATCGCCGGATCGCAGCAGGCGCTGCGCGATCGCCGGCGAGCCCGGGTAGGCGCCGAGCGTTCCGTCCGGGTTCTCGGCACGCACGGCCTCCAGATAAGGCGCGAGCAGCGCCGGCGGGTCGTTTCGCGTCCACAGCCGGCCGATGCCCGAGGCGTACTCGCGGTTCTTCTGCGCCCAGCGGTGTCCCAGGTCGTAGCGCCCGATCCCCGCATGGGTATCGAGGTAGCACAGCGGCTTTTCCTTTTTCGTCAGCGCAACCAGCAAACGCGCGAGCAGCGCGTGCTTGAACACGTCGGCGAAATTCCCGGCGTGAAAGTGATGCCGGTAGGCCCGCACGCGCTAGAGGCGGTCGTACTTCGTCGCGCGGCCGCGCGCCTTGTCGACCGGGTACTTGCGCGCGTTCAGCTCGAGCTTGCGCGCCGCGGCCTCGAGCGGATCGATGCCCAGGCGGTCGGCCAGGCGCACGAGAAACAGCAGCACGTCGGCGATCTCGAGCGCGACCTCGTCGCGCGTCGCCGCCGGAAGCGCACTGCTCTCGGCCTCGGTCAGCCACTGGAAATGCTCGAGCAGCTCGCCGGTCTCGCCCGCGAGCGCCATCGCGAGATTTTTCGGGCTGTGAAACTGCTCCCAGTCGCGCTCGGCGGCGAACGCCGCGACGCGCGTGCGAAGCGCCTCAAGAGTATCGATGCTGGACATGCCTGCCGCCTCCGCTGCTGGGAGGCCGAGTATAGCGACGTGCGCCGCGTTAGCGCGCCGCCATGTCCCAGAATGATGCGGCCACGCCGACGATGCTCTCGCCCGCGATCAGTCCGGCCGCGGCCGCGAGCGCGAAGCGGTTCGCAAAGCGTTCGTTCCAGGCGAGCAGCGCCCAGGCGACCGCCGCGCCGGCGAACATGGTCAACGAGATCGATGCCGGAATGACGAATGCCAGGCCGAGCGCGACCCCGCTCGGCAGCCAGCCCGGCGGGCGCGATCCGGCTTCGAGCACGCCGAGCAGCAGACCGAGCGCACCGCCGACGAGCATCGCAATGCGCGCGCTGGGCGGCACCGAGCCGAGGCCCTGGGTCAGCGCCTCGGCCACCGCCTTCCAGGTCGCGACCGCCGGCGCCGGCCAGGCTTCGGTGAGCAGCATCGACGCGGGGTCGGGAATCAGCGCCAGATAGACCAGGACGCCGACGATGCTGCCGGCGGCCACGCCGCAGCATTGTGCGAAGGTCTGCCGTGCCGGCACGGCGCCGATCGCGTGCCCGACCTTGAAATCGTTCAGCAGGTCCGCGCACTGCCCGGCGGCGCCGCCGGCGACGTTTGCGGTCATGAGATTGGTCACTGTCTGCCCCGGCGCGGCGATGCCGAACCCGAATTGCGACAGCTTGCCGATCGCGCCGATCGGCGGGATGCCGGTCTCGCCGACCACGCGGGCGGCGACCGAGGCGAGCACCACGGCGAGCGGGATGGCGAGCACCGCCATCCACAGGCTGATGCCGAACAGCATGACCTGCAGGATCACCGCGAGCAGCGCCGCGAAAGCGAAGCCGAGCGCCGAGCCGCGCCCGCGCAGTGCGGCGCGGTCGACGCGCGCGCCGCCCCCGCCACTGGCGAGCGCGCGCGTCCAGCGCAGCGCGAAGCCGGCGAGCGTCGAAGCCGCCATCAGGCTCACGCCGGGCCACAGCAGCCATTCGACCAGCGGGCCGAAGTGCGCGCCGTTCGCGTTCGCCGGCACGCGCACCAGCCCCGCATCGAGCAACCCGGGCGCGATCGCGCCCCAGGCGAGCAGCGCGCCGAGGGCAAGCGACGCGCCCACGCGCAGCCCGATGATCGCGCCGAAGCCGACGAGCAGCAGCGAGGGCTCCAGGCCGAAGGTCAGCCGCTCGAGCGCGACGCTCGGCGCCCAGCGCGTGATCGGCCAGACGAACGTGCTCGCGAGCTTCGCCAGACCGGCGGCAAGCCCGGCGCCGAACAACGCGGTGATGCGCAGCAGCGCCTCGCGTCCATGGCCGAAGACGTCGCGCATCGTCTCGAGGGTCGCGACGCCCGCGGGAAAGCGCAGCGGCGCATCGACGATCAGCGCCGGGCGCAGGTACCAGGCGACCCACACGCCGAGAAAGCTCACCGCGAACACCCAGGCCATCATCGGCAGCGCCGCCATCTGATCGCCGCTGATCAGCGCGTAGGCCGGGATCGGCGCGACGAGGCCGCCCGAAATGATGGAAGCCGCCGAGGACGCCGCGGTCTGTCCGATGTTGCTCTCCTTGAGCGTCCACGACGGCACCCCTGCGAAGCGCTCGAGGGCGCGCCAGAACGCCAGGCCGAGCAGCAGGGCGATGATCGACATGTTGAACGACCAGCCGATCTTGAGTCCAGAGTACACGTTGCAGGGCGCGAGCGCCGCCCCGAGCAGGACGCCCGTCAGCAGGGCACGCAGCGTGAGTTCGCGTTCTTCGCGCATTGCGGTACTTCGCTGCCGGGGTCGGCGCCCAGGGCAGCGGAACCCCGAGCCTACCTGAGCAGGCGCGGTGCCGCGGCGTTACACGTCGACAACAAACTGCTACCCGCAGGACATCGGCCGGATACCCCCGGCCCCTACGCTCGAGCCATGTCGTGCCCATCACGGGACGGCGTCAATGCCAAGGAGATGCAGATGTACACGGTCATGAACGAAGAGGTCTTTCTTTCGCCTGAGTCGGTCATCTCGAGCGTGCTCGGCGAGCACGAAGTCGGCGGCCCCGAGATCGACTTCGAAGAAGACGTGGTGCCTGCCGACGAGTTCGGCGCGCCGGCGTACACCTGAGCGAACGCCGTGCTGAACGCTGCTCGCCAGATGCACACCGCGCTGCGGCCGGGTCCGGTCCTGTACTGGGACGGCGGCACATGGACTCGGCCAGTACGTCCGGCTGATGCCGAGGCGCTGCAGAATTTCGTGCGCCAGCTCTCCGACCAGAGCCGGTACCTGCGCTTTTTCCGCCCCTTGCGCGAACTGCCGCCTAGACTGCTGAAACGGTTCGTCGAAGCCGACGGCGCGACTGAGCAAGTCTTGGTTGCCGTCAGCGCTGAGGCGATCGGTGCGCGCATCGTCGGCCTCGCGCAGACCGCGCTCGAAGACGACCACAGCGGCGAGTTTGCGCTGGTCATCGCCGATGCCTGGCAAGGCCGCGGACTCGGGCGCCGCCTGATGGGGACGCTGCTCGGCGCCGCGCAGGCCGCCGGCGCCGAACGCATTTGGGGCGACGTGATGATCGAGAACCGTGCCATGCTCGGCCTGGCGCGCAGCCTCGGCTTTTCCGTCTCGCACAGCCCGCTCGACGCAACCGCGCTGCGCGTTACGCTGACCCTGGACGGCAGCCTGCGTCGCGTCCCGCCGCCGTCGCAACGCGACGTCGCCCTTGGCGCCTAGCGTGGGCCTACGACAGCACGACCACGAAGCAGCTCCCGCCCCCGGGGCGTTCCTCGCAGCGCGCTTCGCCACCGTGGCGGTGCGCGATCGAGCGCACCAGCGCCAGTCCGAGCCCGACGCCCGTCGCCTCGGTCGCGCCCGGGAAGCGGCGAAACGGCTCGAACACGCGCTCGCGCTCGGCGGCCGGAACGCCCGCGCCGTGATCGCAGACGCGGATCTCGGCGCCGCCCGCGCTTCGCGCGATGTGCAGCTCGATCGGCGGCGCGCCGTGACGCCGCGCGTTCTCGAGCAGATTGCGCAGCAGGCGTCGCAGCAGGCGTGGATCGCCGCGCACCGTGAGCGGCTGGCCGTCGAGCTCGGCTTCCTCGTAGCGCGCGCACTCCTCGGCGGCGAGCGCGAGCAGATCGACCTCCTCCACCGCGTCGAGCTGCCCGACGGCGTCGAGCCGGCTGGCGAGCAGGATCTCGTCGATCAGCGCGTCGAGCTCGGCGATATCCTGCTCGAGCGCCTTGCGCCGCGCCGGAGGCGCACTGTCCTTCATCAGCTCGATCGCCATGCGGATGCGCGTCAGCGGCGTGCGCAGCTCGTGCGAGGCGTTCGCGAGCAGCGATTTGTGCGCGCCCACCAGCGCCTCGATGCGCGCGGCCGCCTTGTTGAAGCTCTCGGCGAGCTGCGCCACTTCGTCGCGTCCTTCGACGCGCACGCGCGCCGCGAGGTCGCCCGCGCCGAGCGATTCGACGCCGTGCTGCAGGTTCTCGAGCCGGCGCGTGAGCCGGCGCACCACCGGATAGGCGCCGATCCCGACTGCCAGCGCGAGCAGGCCGAGCGTGATGAATAGTCCGAGCGCCGGATGCGGGCGGTTGCGGTGCGTGCGCGCCACCAGCCAGCGCCCGTCGGGCAGGCGCAGTGCCCAGGCCGGCCGCCCGCGCCCGTCGCGCAGCCAGCCGCCGGTTTCGCGCTCCGGGCCCGGCGGCGGCAGCGGCCGGCCGACACGCGCGAGCGGCAGGCGATCCGCCCCGTACAGACTGACGTCGGCCTTCAGGTTTGCCGCCAGCGTCTCGAGCGCGGCTTGCTGCTCGCTGCGCGGCGCCTGCGGCGGCGGCAGCGCATTCTGCGCGAGCGTCGAGGCGACTTCGAACGCCCGACCCTCCGGCCCGCGCTCGGACAGCTGGCGCCAGAGAAAGCCTGCGGCGAGTGCGAGCACGATCACGCTCGCGAGCACCGCGAAGTAGATCCGCAGGTAGAGCCGGCGCATCAGTCCTGCGCTTTGGCGAACACGTAGCCCGCGCCGCGCACGGTGAGAACCCGGCGCGGCTTTTTCGCGTCGTCCTCGATCGCGGCGCGGATGCGCGAGATGTGCACGTCGATCGAACGGTCGAAGGCCTCCAGCGGCTCGCCCTTCATCAGGTCCATCAGCGCGTCGCGGGTCATGACCCGTCCCGCGTGCTCGGCGAGCGTGAGCAGCAGCGCGTACTGATAGGCGGTGAGCTCGACGGGCTTGCCATCGACGCGGACCGCGCGCGCCGCGCGGTCGATCTCCAGCCGCCCGAAGCGCAGCTGCTCGCCGCGCTGCGCCCCGCCCACGCGCCGCCGCAGGATCGCACGCAGCCGCGCGAGCAGCTCGCGCGGCTCGAAGGGCTTGGGCAGGTAGTCGTCGGCGCCGATCTCGAGGCCGACGATGCGGTCCGCGGCGTCGCCGCGCGCGGTGAGCATCAGCACCGGCAGGTCGGAGCTTGCCCGCAGCCGCCGGCAGACCTCCAGCCCGTCGAGGTCGGGCAGCATCAGGTCGAGCACCATGGCATCGAACGGTTCGCGGGCGAGCCGCGCCAGACCCTGCTCGCCGCCCGTGGCAATCGTGACGCGCAATCCGGCGTCACCGAGATACTCCGCGACCATCGCCGCAAGGCGCGCGTCGTCCTCGACCAGTAGGATGCGCTCGGTCATTCAAGGCGTTCCCGTGCGAAACCACATGCGCGCAAGCAGGCCGTCGCGGCGCACGAAGTGGTGATATAGCGCTGCGGCCGCATGCAGCGCCACCAGCGAGATCAGGATCGTCCCGATCACCGCGTGCACCTCACGTGCCGCAAGCTTGTGCAAGCTCGCCGGCAGCGGCCGGTCGGCGTCGCCGAATACGATCGCCGGCAGCCCGGCCTGCACCGCGAGCGCGAGCCCGCTCGCCGCCATCGCGAGCGCGGCGACATAGAGCGCGGCGTGAACCGCCGGTGCGAGCCGGTCGAGCAGCGCGTTGCCGCTCGTCGCGCGCGGCAGCGGCTCGAGCGCGAAGCGCAGCGCAAGGCGCAGCGCGACCACCAGCGCGATCGTGAGCCCGGCCGTCATGTGGACGCCGAGAAAGAAGATCCTCAGCGCGCTCGCGGTGTCCGGAATGCGCCCGAACAGGAGCGCACCGATCGCCCATGCCGAGATCACGAGCACGGCAGACAGCCAGTGCAAAACGACTTGTGCGGGGTGATATCGCGCCGACATCGGGGTCAGACCCCTGTGGATAACTTCATCGGCTAACTATGCCACGCGGCGAGGCCGAAAAAGTTATCCACAGGGGTCTGACCCCGTTTTTCTTAGTGCCAGCGCCGGCGCCGATGCTGCAGGCGTTCGGCGAGTTGCTTGCGCTGCGCAGGCGTCAATACCTCGGCCGCGTCGGCGAGCGCCTCGGCGAGCCGCTTCGAGCCGGCGTCGGCAAGCTGCAGCTGCGCGGCACGCAGGCGTTCGATCGCGGCGCGATCGATCGTCTCGTCGCCGAGCAGCGCGAGCGCCTCGCGTCGCGCGTTGCGCATCTGCTCGCGCAGCGGCAGCAGATCCTTGGCAGCGCTCTTGACGATTGGCGCAAGGCGTTCCTTCTGCGCGTCGGTCGCGTCGATCTCGACGTAGAGGTGCTTGAGCATGCGCTCGAGGCGCGCATCGAGCTCGGCCGGGTCGAGCGGCCCACGTCCGCCACGGTGCGCAAACGCCCGGAAACCCAAGCCGCCGGCGAGACCGGCGGCGACTAGGCCAAACGCGCCACGCTTGAGCCAGCGCCGGCGGGCCGTTTCCCTTGCAGCCGGATCGCCCTTCGCGCCGTTCGATTTTTTGCTTTCGTTCATCACTGTCCTCCTGCGTTGCAGGGCGGCGAAAAGTGCAGCCCTCGAGCAGGTAGTGTGAACACGCGGCGTTGCGCGCGGTTCTCCGCGAGGTAAAGAAAAGTAAAGCCCCCTCAGGCGCGGATGTAGACCCAGCCGCCCTGCAGGCGCTTGACGACCTGGTCGAGCGCCGAGGGCGCAACATGCACCCCGGGCAGAAGATCCACAGCCACGCCGTGCTCGCGCAAGCGCTCGATCGTCTGGTTGCAGGCGACGAAGGTCACGTTCGGAAATTGGCGCCGCAGCGTCGCCACGCGCGCGAGGTACGGTGAAGCGTCGACCCGCAGCAGGTCCAGGCCCGTGCTGTTGGCGACGATCTCCACTTCCACCTTACGTCCGGCGGCACGCGCACCGCGCAACAGATCTTCGACTTCGTCGAGCGCCGTGCCCAGCGTCTCAGGGTTGCCGGAGCTGACGTGCACCAGAATCCGGTCGGCGGTGAGGTCACGCAGCGCGGCCGCGCCCTGGCCGGCGTTTCCGTCGTCGCCGCCCGCACCGATCAGTGCGCGCCCGGTCCAGCCGGCCGCAACGCAGGCAACCAGGAGCGCAGCGATTCCCCAGCCGCGCCAGCCACGCGAGCGCAGCGGCTCGCGCCCGCCCGGTTTCACGTCGGCGTAGGCGCCGCGCACCAGGTCTTTCGCTGCGCGCAGCTCGCAGATGTCGCGGCGCAACGCGGCGTCCTCGGCGAGTCGCTCGAGCATCGCAGACCACTCGGCGGCATCGAGCTGTCCGTCGACGAACGCGTTCTGCATTTCGCGCGAAACGTCTTCCAAACGGTCCATCGTGCTCATTTCACGCTCCTGATCCGGGCCGCCGAGGGCGACGCGAATCCCATCAAGGGCCCGCGCAGCGCCTGCCGCGCGCGGCACAACCGGCTCATCACGGTGCCGATCGGCAGCGAGAGGATCTCGCCGACCGCGGCATAGGAAAACCCCTCCAGGTCGACGAGCGTCAGGACCTGGCGCTGACCGAGCGGCAGGCGGGCGACCTCGGTGCGTACGCGCTGTGCGAGTTGCATGGCCGCCAGCGACTCCTCGGGCCGATCGCGCGCGTCCGCCTCGACGTTCTCGAGCGCATCGACGCCCTCGTGCGAGCGGCGCCGGCGATGGTGGTCGGCGAGGCAGTTCGCGAGGATCGCGCAGAGCCAGCTCTTCAGCCGCTCGGGGTCACGAAGCTGGGCTTCGCGCGTCAGGGCGCGAACCAGCGCATCCTGCGCCAGGTCATCGGCGAGCGGCGCATCGTGGCACCAGGCAAAGGCAAGCCGATAGAGCATCTCGCGGCTTTGCTCGATGCGCCGGCGAAACTCGGCCGAAGGGCCAAACAGGCGGAGGAACGACATTTGGGATATGACGCGCGGTCGCGGACGATTATTCCACGCGCGAATGGAATAACCCGGCCGCCCGGCACGTCATAGCTTCGCGGGCCTGGGATCGGCCCTCACCCTACACAACCGAGGAGACACGATGAAACAAGCACTTGCAGTAGCGGCACTGGCCGGTGCGCTGGCGATCGGAGGCCTGGCAGGCTGCGCCAGCGAAGGCGGCGCGCGCATGGCCGCAGACGGCAAGACCCGCGTCGTCATTCAGGTGAGCGACAACGACCCGGCGAAGTGGAACCTTGCGCTGAACAACGCGCAGAACCTGCAGCAGGCGCTCGGCAAGGACAAGGTGCAGGTCGAGATCGTGGCCTACGGACCCGGACTCAACATGCTCAAGGCGAATTCCAAGGTCGCCGGCCGCGTCAACGGCGCGCTCGACCAGAGCGTCGACATCGTCGCCTGCGGCAACACCATGAAAAAGATGAAAGTCGCCAAGAGCGACCTCATCGGCGGCACGCGCGTCGTCGAAGGCGGCGTGATCGAGATCTCCGAGCGGCAGCAGCAGGGCTGGACCTACATCAGGCCCTGAGAATGACCCGTGCACCGGCGCGGCGCGACCGCGCCGGTGGTTGGCCTGCCTAAAGCGCGAGGCGCCTGCGCGCCGCGGCGTATTCCGCCGTCAGCTTGGCGACGACTTCGGCGACCGGCATGACCGCGTCGATCTGACCGACGCCCTGCCCCGCGCTCCAGATGTCGCGCCACACTTTCTTCTCCGCACCGCCTTCGCTGCCGAAGTTCATCTTCGAGGGATCCGACTTGGGCAGGTTTTCCGGGTCGTAGCCTGCCGCCAGCACGCTGTGGCGCAGGTAGTTGCCGTGCACGCCGGAGAAAAGATCGGTGTAGATGATGTCGTTGGCGCTCGCCTTGAGGATCTCCGCCTTGTAGCGCTCGGGCACGCTCGCCTCCGGCGTGGCGAGAAAGCGCGTGCCGATGTAGGCCAGATCGGCGCCCGCGGCCTGCGCGGCGAGCACCGCGTCGCCGGTGGCGATGGCGCCGGAGAGCACCAGCGGACCGTCGAAGAAGCGCCGCAGCTCGCCGATCAGGGCGAAGGGCGACAGCCGCCCGGCATGCCCGCCGGCGCCGGTACAGACCAGGATCAGGCCGTCGACGCCCGCCTCGAGCGCCTTCTGCGCGTGGCGCACGTTGATCACGTCGTGCAGCACGATGCCGCCGTAGCCGTGCACCGCTTGAACCACCTCGTTCGGCGCGCGCAGGCTGGTGATCGTGATCGGCACCTTGTGGCGCACGCAGGTTTCGATGTCGTGCTCCAGCCGGTCGTTCGACTTGTGCACGATCTGGTTGACCCCGTAGGGCGCCGGCGGCGCGGCGGGATTCGCCTTGCGCGCCGCCTCGAGCGCCAATTCGATCTGCGAAAGCCAGTCATCGAGCGCCTCTTTCGGGCGCGCATTGAGCGCGGGAAACGAGCCGACGATTCCGGCCTTGCACTGCTCGATCACCAGGGTCGGATTGCCGGCGATGAACATCGGCGCGCCGATCACCGGCAGGCGCAAATTCTTCAGGATCGGCGGCAATGCCATGCGGATCTCCCTCAACGGAAACGGTGCCCGCGGGTATCATTCGGGCGCAGCGATTCTAGGGGAAAACGATGGCCTACCGATCATTCGCGCTCGAAACGGTCGACAAGATCGCGCACCTCAGGCTGAACCGGCCCGAGAAGTTCAACGCCATGGACGGCATGTTCTGGCAGGAGCTCGACGCGATCCTCGCGCAGCTGCAGCGCGACGCGCCGGCGCGCGCGCTGGTGATCTCCGCGAGCGGCAAGCATTTCTGCGCCGGCATGGATCTCGCCGTATTCGAGCAAGGGAGCGCCATTCCCGAGGGCAATGCCGCGGTGCGCACCGCGCTGCACGAGCAGATCCTGCAGCTGCAGCGCACCTTCACGCGGCTCGAAGCGCTGCGCATTCCGGTGATTGCCGCCATCCACGGCGCCTGCGTCGGCGGTGCGCTCGACATGGTCACCGCCTGCGACGTCCGCTACGCGGCGAGCGACGCCTTTTTCTGCGTCCAGGAGATCAACATCGGCCTGGTCGCCGATGTCGGCACGCTGCAGCGCCTGCCGAAGCTGATCCCCGAGGCCGTGGCGCGCGAGTACGCCTATTCGGGGCGCCGCCTGCCCGCCGCGCGCGCGCGCGAGCTCGGCCTGGTAAACGAGGTCTTTGCGGATCAGGCCGCTGCGCTCGACGCCGCGCTCGCGCTCGCGCGCGAGATCGCCGGCAAGTCGCCGAGCGCGGTCTGGGCGAGCAAGCAGGCGATCAACTATGCCCGCGAGCATACCGTCGCCGACAGCCTGCAGCAGATGGCGCTGCTGCAGATGGGGGTCTGGCAGAGCAGCGACATCGCGGAAGCGGTGCGCGCGAACGCCGAGAAGCGCGACGCCCGCTTCGATGACCTCGCACCGGTGCCGCCATTCGGTGCCGCGGCGTAGCGCGAAGGCGATGCGCTTGCCCTCTGCGCCCCGTTCTGGTCTGATCGGCGCTCGCCGGCGCGCCCGCGCGCCGGCAGATTGACAACCGCGGCCCGTGCGCAACCCGAAACCCAAACTCGACGTCGCCTCGCAAGCAGCGAAGCCGCAGACCGGCGGTCGCTCGCGGCTCGACATCGTGGTCGATTTCGCCGACTGCGATCCGGCGCGCATCGTTTTCTATCCGCGCTACTTCGACTGGTTCGACCGCGCCTCCGAGCGCCTGTTTCGCGAACGCGGCATGGCCTGGCCCGAGCTGTGGGCACATTACCAGCTGGCCGGCTTTCCGATTGTCGACGCCTCGGCCAAGTTTCTCGGCCCGGCGCGCTTCGGGGACACGATCACCCTGGAGAGCTGGATCGGCGAGTGGCGCAGCAAGCTGTTCATCGTCGAGCATCGCGTGCAAAACGCCGGCGAGATCATCGTCGAGGGGCGCGAGCTGCGCATCTGGGCGTTGCGCAACCCGAACGACCCGGAAGGCATGAAGGCGGGGGTCATCCCCCCCGAGATCATCGAGCGCTTTCGGGACTAGGCAAGGAGGCTGTGATGGAGAACGTCTGGAAGAACAGAATCCCGCGCATCAACGAGCCGGCGCCGGAATTCAGTGCGCGCACCACGCACGGCCCGCGCACGCTCGCCGACTACCGCGGCAAGTGGCTGATCCTGTTTTCGCATCCCGCCGACTTCACCCCCGTGTGCACCACCGAGTTCATCGCCTTCGCGCAGGCCCACCCGAAATTCAAGGCGCTCGGCTGCGAGCTGCTCGGCCTTTCGGTCGACAGCAACTACTCGCACCTCGCCTGGGTGCGCAACATCGAGGAACGCTTCGGCATCGAGATCCCCTTTCCGATCATCGAGGACATCTCGATGAAGGTCGCCTCGGACTACGGCATGATCCAGCCGGGTGCGAGCGACACCGCGACCGTGCGCGCGACCTTCGTCATCGATCCCGAGGGCCGCATCCGCGCGATGGTCTACTACCCGATGACCAACGGCCGTTCGGTGGCCGAATTCCTGCGCCTGCTCGAAGGTTTGCAGACCAGCGACAAGCACGCCGTCGCGACGCCCGAGGGCTGGTGCCCCGGCGACAAGGTCGTCGTACCGGCGCCGGCGACGGTCGCGGATGCGCGCGCACGCATGAAAGCCGGCTACGACACCGTCGACTGGTATTTCTCGAAGAAATCGCTCGGGGCGGCGAAGGGTACGAAGAAACGGGTGAAGAAGAAGTAAAAGAAAGTAAAAGGGGTCAGACCCCTTTGTGATGTTCGACGGCCTGCAATTGACCAAAAGGGGGTCTGACCCCTTTTACCCGGAGCCCTTCTACCTGAACGCTTCGCCCCGATTCGCCTTCTCGCGCACGATCGCAGGCGGCGCGAAGCGCTCGCCACAGGCTTTGGTCAGCGCCTCGGCCCGTTGAGCGAACGCCGCGGGGCCGACGTGGTTGATGAACTGCAGCGCGCCGCCGGTCCAGGCCGGAAAGCCGATACCGAAGATCGAGCCGATGTTGGCGTCGTGCACCGTCTCGAGCACGCCCTCCTCCAGGCAGCGCGCCGCCTCGATCGCCTGGCGGTAGAGAAAGCGGTCCTTGAGTTCCGCGAGCGCGTAGCGCACCGCCGGCTTGCCGAAGATCCGGCCGAGCTCGGGCCACAGCGCCTTGCGACCGCCCTGGGGATAGTCGTAGAAGCCGGCGCCGCCCGCGCGCCCCGGTCGTTTGAATTCCTTCACCATGCGCACGATGACGGCCTGGCCCGGCGGCGCAGCGTAGGCCTTGCCCTCGGCCTCGAGGTCGGCCTCGGTCTGCTCCATGACATGCACCGAGAGGGCGAGCGACGTCTCGTCGACCACCGCGAGCGGCCCGACCGGCATGCCGGCGAGCCGCGCGGCGTTTTCGATCACCGGGGCAGGGATGCCTTCCTCGAGCATCGCGCAGCCTTCCATGACGAAAGTGCCGAAGGTGCGGCTGGTGAAAAAACCGCGCGCGTCGTTCACCACGATCGGCGTCTTGCCGATCGCGAGCACCGCGTCGTAGGCCTTGGCAAGCGTCTCGGGCGCGGTCCTGGCGCCCTTGATGATCTCGACGAGGCGCATCTTGTCGACCGGCGAGAAGAAATGCAGGCCGATGAAGCGCTCCGGATGCGCGCTCGCCTCGGCGAGCCCGGTGATCGGCAAGGTCGAGGTGTTCGATGCGAAGATCCCGCCGGGCGCGAGCTTCGGCTCGGCTTCCCTGGTCACCTGCGCCTTGAGCGCGCGCTGCTCGAACACCGCTTCGATGATCAGGTCGCAGCCGGCGAGCGCGTCGTTCGATGCGCTCGGCGCGATGCGCCCGAGCAGCGCCGCCGCCTCGCGCGCGTCCATGCGCCCGCGCTTGACGCGTTCCGCGGCAAGCTTCTCGCTGTAGCCCTTGCCCGTTGCGGCCTTGTCTTCGCTCAGGTCCTTCAGCACGCAGTCGATGCCGCGCGAGGCGCAGGCCCAGGCGATGCCGCCGCCCATCATCCCCGCGCCCAGGATGCCGACTCTCGCCGGCTTCCAGCGCGGCACGCCTTTCGGACGCGAAGCGCCCGAGCGGATCGCGCTCAGGTTGAAATGGAACGCGGTGATCATGTTCCTCGCGACCTGCCCGACCGCGAGCTTCGCGAAGTGGCGCGATTCGATGCGCAGCGCCGTGTCGACATCGACCTCCGCGCCTTCCACCATCGCCGCGAGGATCGCTTCCGGCGCCGGATACAGGCCGCGCGTCTTGTCGACCAGCATCGCCGGCGCGATGGCGAGCATCTGCGCGACCTTGGGCGAGGACGGCGTGCCGCCGGGGATGCGGTAGCTCTTTTCGTCCCAGGGCTGCAGCGGCGCCGGGTTGGCGCGGATCCACTCGCGCGCCATCGCGCTAAGGCCCTCCGCGTTCCGTGCCAGACCCTGTAGCAGCCCGAGCTTGGCCGCCTCGGCCGGCGTCATGACCCGGCCCTCGACCAGATAGGGAAACGCCGCCTGCAGGCCCAGCAGGCGCACCAGCTTCGTCGTCCCGCCGGCGGCAGGCAATAGCCCGATCGTCACTTCCGACTGGCCGAGCTGAATCCGCGGGTCGTCCACGCAGATGCGGCAATGGCAGGCGAGCGCGATCTCGAAGCCGCCGCCGAGCGCCGCGCCGGCGAGGCAGGCCACCACCGGCTTGCCGAGCTTCTCCAGCCGGCGCAGGTCGCGCTTCACGCCCTCGAGCCACGCGAACACGCGCGGCCCGTCTGCCGGCGTCCACTCGAGCACGTCGTTCAACTCGGCGCCGGCGAAAAAGGTCTTCTTCGCCGAAGCGACGATCACGCCGTCATAGCGCTCGCGCTCGGCTTCCAGGCGGTCGAGCGTCTCGTGGAACGCCCCGATCCAGGCCTCGGTCATCGTATTGACCGCAGCGCCGGGGGCGTCGAAGGTGACGGTGACGACGCGGTCTGCGCCGAGGTCGTAGTGGATCGGGGAGGTCATGCGGAGGGTCTCTGCGTACGAACGCGCGAGCGTCTCGATTCGAGATCGACGCTGGCGCGTATTGAGTTTTGATCAATCTCGGGTCTTTGTTCACTTTGCCGGGAGATCCATCCGGCAAAGTGAACAAAGACCCGAGACATATGGAAAAGCAAACCCGCGACGCCTTCTAATTCGTACGCGGGTCTCCAGCTGTCGCCTACAACCGCTCCACGATCGTCGCAATCCCCATCCCGCCGCCGACGCACAGCGTCGCCAGACCGTAGCGCAGCTTGCGCCGCTCGAGCTCGTCGAGCAGGGTGCCGAGGATCATCGCGCCGGTCGCGCCGAGCGGATGGCCCATCGCAATCGCGCCGCCGTTCACGTTGACCTTCTCTTCCGGAACGCCCAGCTCCTTCATGAAGCGCATCGGCACCACGGCGAAGGCCTCGTTGATCTCGAACAGGTCGATCTGGTCGATCGTGAGTCCCGCCTTGGCGAGCGCCTTGCGGGCCGCCGGCATCGGCCCGGTCAGCATGATGGTCGGATCCGCGCCCGAGAGCGCGGTCGCGAGCACGCGTGCGCGTGGCGTGAGATCGAAGGCTTTCGCCATCGCCTCGCTGCCGACGAGCACCGCCGCTGCGCCGTCGACGATGCCCGAGGAGTTGCCCGCGGTATGCACGTGGCGGATGCGCTCGACCTGCGGGTAGCGCTGCAGCGCGACCGCGTCGTAGCCCATGCGTCCCATCTCCTCGAACGACGCCTTGAGCGACGCCAGGCCCTCGAGCGTCGTGTGCGGCTTGATGAACTCGTCCTCGCCGAGGATCGTGTCGCCGACCGCGTCCTTCACCGCGACCACCGAGTTTGCGAAGCGGCCGGCCGCGCGCGCCGCCGCCGCGCGCTGCTGCGAGCGAAGCGCGTAGGCGTCGACCTGCTCGCGCTCGAAGTCCTCGAGCGTCGCGATCAGGTCGGCACCGATGCCCTGCGGCACGAACGCCAGCTGCAGGTTCGTTTCCGGATCGAGCGCCCAGGCGCCGCCGTCCGAGCCCATCGGCACACGCGACATCGACTCGATGCCGCCCGCGACCACGAGGTCTTCCCAGCCCGAGCGCACCTTCTGCGCCGCGATGTTCACCGCCTCGAGGCCGGAGGCGCAGAATCGATTGAGCTGCACGCCCGAGGCGCGCCAGTCCCAGCCCGCGGCGAGCGCCGCGGTCTTGGCGATGCATGCGCCTTGATCGCCGATCGGCGTGACGCAGCCCATCACGACGTCGTCGACCTGCGCGGTGTCGAAGTCGTGCCGGCTCTGCAGTTCCTTCAGCACGCCCGAGAGCAGCGTGATCGGCTTCACCTCGTGCAGCGCGCCGTCCTTCTTGCCCTTGCCGCGCGGCGTGCGCAGCGCGTCGTAGATCATTGCCTCAGCCATTTGTTCCTCCACAAAAGGGGTCAGACCCCCTTTTAGTTAACTGCAGGCCTTCGAACATCACAAAGGGGTCTGACCCCGACTTAACGTTCGCCTAACCCCATCGATCTGGAAATGACTTCCTTCATGATCTCGTTGGTTCCGCCGTAGATGCGCTGCACGCGCGCGTCGACGTAGGCGCGCGCGATCGGGTATTCCCACATGAAACCGTAGCCGCCGTGCAGCTGCAGGCACTCGTCGATGATCCGGCATTCGATGTCGGAGCACCAGTACTTGGCCATCGACGCGGTCGCCGTGTCGAGCTTCTTGTCGAGCAGCAGCTCGAGACAGCGGTCGACGAACACGCGCGCGATCTGTGCCTCGGTCGCCAGCTCGGCGAGCTTGAAGCGCGTGTTCTGAAAGCTCGCCACGGTCCGGCCGAAGGCCTTGCGCTCGCGCACGTAGTCGGTCGTCCACTGGATCGCCGCTTCCGCTTTCGCCACCGCGCCGATCGCGATCTGCATGCGCTCCCAGGGCAGCTCCTGCATCAGGTAGATGAAGCCGTTGTTCTCCTGGCCGAGCAGGTTCTCGGCCGGCACTTCGACGTTGTCGAAGAACAGCTCCGCCGTGTCCTGCCCCTTGAGTCCCATTTTCTTCAGCCGCTTGCCCTTGGAAAACCCCTTCATCGAGGTGTCGACCACGATCAGGCTCGTGCCCTTGGCGCCTTTCGCAGGGTCCGTCTTGGCGACGACGATGACGAGATCGGAATGCCAGCCATTGGTGATGAAGGTCTTCGAGCCGTTGACGACGTAGCGGTCGCCCTTCTTCACCGCCGTCGTCTTGACCGCCTGCAGGTCGGAGCCGGCCCCGGGCTCGCTCATCGCGATCGCGCCGATCATCTCGCCGGCCGCCATCTTCGGCAGGTAGTGCCTTTTCAGGTGCGCGTTGCCGTAGTTGAGCAGGTAGGGCGCGACGATCTCGGAGTGCAGCCCGAAGCCGAGCGAGGACGAGTTTGCGCGCGCCTGCTCTTCGATCAGGATGACGCTGTAGAGCTTGTCGGCGCCCGAGCCGCCGTACTCGTCGGGCATGCTCGGACAGAGAAAGCCGTTGGCACCCGCCTTTTGCCACACGTCGCGGTCGACGTAGCCCTGCTCCTGCCAGCGCTCCTCCTGCGGCATGACCTCGGCCTCCATGAAGCGGCGCACGCTGTCGCGGAAGGTCTCGTGTTCTGGGGAAAACAGGGTGCGGGGGATCATGTCGCTGCCTCGACCGGTCTTGGGTCGCCGGATTGACGGATGATACGCCGCTGACGGAAACTGGCGAAGGCACAAAGCATTTGCTTTGTGCCTTCGCCTGGCAGGTGAGACGCAGGGGGAAGGGAGATTTCCCTTCCCCCTGCAACCCCTTTCCCCTCGTGCTGCAGACGCAAGTGCGGTGAAATGACGAAATTGGATTGCTACGGGTCGATATTCCGCGCGGGACTCTTCGAAGGCCAGGCGGGGATCGTCACCGGCGGCGGCTCGGGGCTGGGGCGCTGCGCCGCGCACGAGCTCGCCGCGCTCGGCGCCAAGGTGGCGCTGCTCGGACGCAAGGCGGACAAGCTCGAGCGCGTGTCTGCAGAAATCGCCCGGGCAGGCGGTCATGTTCGCCCCTACCCCTGCGACATCCGCGAGGAAGACGCGGTGCGCGCCACGGTCGCCGCGGTGCTGCACGATTTCGGCCGCATCGACTTTCTCCTCAACAATGCCGGCGGTCAGTTCGCCGCGCCGCTCGAGAAGATCTCGGCCAAGGGCTGGGACACGGTGCTGCGCACCAATCTCAGTGGCGGCTTTCTCATGGCACGCGAGTGCTATACGCAGTGGATGCAGGCGCAGGGCGGCGCGATCGTCAACATCATCGCCGACATGTGGCAGGGGATGCCGACCATGGGTCATTCCGGGGCCGCGCGCGCGGGGATGCTGAACTTCACCGAGACCGCGGCGTTCGAATGGGCGCCGGTGCGCGTCAACGCGCTCGCCCCGGGCTGGATCGCCTCGAGCGGACTCGATCAGTATCCGTCCGAGATGCGCGAGCACATCCGCGGCCTGCACCGGCTCGTGCCGGCTGGACGCCTGGGCACCGAATCCGAAGTCGCGGCCGCCGTCGTGTTCCTGCTCTCGCCGGCGGCCGGCTTCATCTCGGGCAGCTGTCTGCGTGTCGACGGCGCGGTGCCGAACGTCAAGGCCGGGCGCGCGCTCGCGCCGCGCGGGCAGACCGCGGCCTTCGACGGCTTTCACCTCGCGGCGAGGCCGAAGGTGCTCGAGGACTGACATGCCGGCCATCGAATCCAGGTTGACGCCCGCGAGCGAGACGTTCCAGGCGAACCGCGCGCACATGAACGCGCTGCTCGAGGCGCTGCGCGCGCTCGAAGCGCGCGCGCGCGAGGCCTCGGCAAAGGCGAAACCGCTGTTCGACAAGCGCGGCCAGCTCCTGCCGCGCGAGCGCATCGCGCAGCTGCTCGATGCGGGTGCGCCCTGGCTCGAGCTCTCGAGCATGGCGGGCTACGGCCACGACCGCCCGGAGCTCGAGCGCTCGATTCCGGGTGGCGGCATGATCTCCGGCATCGGCTATGTCTCGGGCGTGCGCTGCATGGTCGTCGCAAGCGACTCGGGGATCGATGCCGGCGCCATCCAGTCGATGGGGCGCGAAAAGCTGCTGCGTGCGCAGGACATCGCGCTGCAGAACAGCCTGCCGTTCGTCCACCTGGTCGAATCGGCCGGCGCGAATCTGCTCAAGTACCGCGTCGAGGGCTTCATTCACGGCGGCGCGATCTTCTGCAATCTCGCGCGCCTGTCCGCCGCAGGCCTGCCCGTGGTCACCGTCGTGCACGGCTCCTCGACCGCGGGCGGCGCCTACATGCCTGGACTGTCGGACTACGTGATCATGGTGCGCGGCCGCGCCAAGGCCTTTCTCGCCGGCCCGCCGCTCCTCAAGGCCGCGACCGGCGAGATCGCCACCGACGAGGAGCTTGGCGGTGCGGTCATGCATACCCAGATCTCCGGCCTCGGCGAATACATCGCGGAAGACGACGCCGACGGCGTGCGCATTGCGCGCGAGCTGCTCGCGCATCTCGGCTGGGGCGCAGCCGCGCCGCCTGCGGGCCGGCCGCCCCGCTACCCTGCCGAAGAGTTGCTCGGCGTGATGCCGGCCGACTACCGCAAGCCGGTCGACATGCGCGAAGCGATCGCGCGCATCGTCGATGATTCCGATTTTCTCGACTTCAAGGCGGACTACGGCCCGGCGACGGTCTGCGGCCACGCCGCGCTGCAGGGCATGCCGATCGGCATCGTCACCAACAACGGCCCGCTCGATCCGAACGGCGCGACCAAGGCGACGCACTTCATCCAGGCCTGCTGCCAGGCGGGCATGCCGATCGTCTACCTGCAGAACACCACCGGCTACATCGTCGGCAAGACCTCCGAGGAAGCCGGCATGATCAAGCACGGCTCGAAGATGATCCAGGCGGTGGCAAACGCCACGGTGCCGCAGCTGACGATCATGTGCGGCGCCTCCTTCGGCGCGGGCAACTACGGCATGTGCGGTCGCGCCTATGACCCGCGGTTCCTGTTTTCCTGGCCGAACGCGCAGACCGCGGTGATGGGCGCCGAGCAGGCCGCCCTCACCATGGCGATCGTCATGGAGGCCGGCATGAAGCGCAAGGGCGAGCTGGTCGACCAGCCGAAGATCGACGCCATGAAGGCGAAGATCGTCGAGAACTTCGAGCGCCAGTCGAGCGCGCTGGTCACCAGCGGCCTGATGCTCGACGACGGCATCATCGATCCCCGCGACACGCGTACCGTGCTGGGCTTCGCACTGTCGATCTGCAAGGAAGCCGATGCGCGTCGGCTGCGGCCGATGCAGTTCGGTGTGGCGAGACCGTGAAAGGGGTCAGACCCCTTTTTAGATGGCTGAAGGCTTTCGAATATCACAAAGGGGTCTGACCCCTTTTCGGCTTTTTCGGAGACGGCGATGGAATTTACCCACGAACACGAGGAATTGAAGCGCAACCTCAAGCGCTTCATCGACAACGAGGTCAATCCGCACGTCGATGAATGGGAGGACGCGGAGATCTTCCCCGCCAAGGATCTCTTCAGGAAGATGGGCGCGCTCGGCTTTCTCGGCCTGACCAAGCCCGAGGCATACGGCGGCAGCGCGCTCGACTGGAGCTACGCGATGGTGATGGCCGAGACGCTCGGCAACATCCGCTGCGGCGGCGTGCCGATGGCGATCGGCGTGCAGACCGACATGGCGACGCCGGCGCTCGCGCGCTTCGGCTCGGAAGAGATGAAGAACGAATTCCTCGCGCCGTCGATCTCGGGCGAGTACGTCGCCTGCCTCGGCGTGTCCGAGCCCGGCGCGGGGTCCGATGTCGCCTCGATCAAGACGAACGCGCGCAAGGACGGCGGCGATTACGTGATCAACGGCGGCAAGCTGTGGACCACCAGCGGCACCCAGGCCGACTGGATGTGCCTGCTTGCCAACACCTCGGAAGGCTCGGCGCACAAGAACAAGACGCTCATCTGCCTGCCGATGCAGACCAGGGGCGTGAGCGTCGCCAAGAAGCTGAAGAAGATCGGCATGATGTCGTCCGACACGGCGCAGATCCACTTCGACGACGTGCGCGTGCCGCAGCGCTACCGCATCGGCGAGGAAGGCATGGGCTTCACCTACCAGATGCTGCAGTTCCAGGAAGAGCGCCTGTGGGGCGCCTCGGCCAAGATTCTGGGTCTGCAGCGCTGCATCGACGAGACCGCCGCGTATACGCGCGAGCGCAAGATGTTCGGCGGTACCGTGCTCGGCTTCCAGGCCGTGCAGTTCCGTCTGGCCGAGCTGCAGACCGAGATCGAGGCGCTGCGCGCGCTCGTGTACCGTGCAGTGAGCCTGCACGTCAAAGGCGAGGACGTCACCACCCTCGCCTCGATGGCCAAGCTGAAGGCCGGGCGCCTTGCGCGCGAGGTGCCGGACGCCTGCCTGCAGTACTGGGGCGGCATGGGCTACACCTGGGACAACCCGGTCTCGCGCGCATACCGCGATGGTCGCCTGACCTCGATCGGCGGCGGCGCCGACGAGGTGATGCTGTCGATCATCGCCAAGCGCATGGGCATCTCCGGCGGCCGCTAGGGAGCACCGGGAACGCGCATGACGCGCTTTGCCTCCCTGCTCGTCGCCAACCGCGGCGAGATCGCCGTGCGCATCATGTGCACGGCGCGGCGCATGGGCCTGCGCACGATCGCGGTCTATTCCGAAGGCGACCGCGACGCGCGCCACACGCGCGAGGCGGATGCAGCGGTCTGCATCGGGCCTGCCGCGCCGCGCGCGTCCTACCTCAACATCGCCGCGCTGCTCGAGGCCGCGCGGCATACCGGCGCCGAGGCGGTGCATCCCGGCTACGGTTTCCTCGCCGAGAGCGCGGCGTTCGCCGAGGCGGTGATCGACGCCGGCCTGGTCTGGGTCGGTCCGCCCCCGGCGGCGATCCGTGCGATGGGCGACAAGGCCGCAGCCAAGCAGCTCGCGCGCCAAGCGGGCGCGCCGGTGCTCCCGGGAACCGACGGCGCCGACCTGTCCGAGGCGGCGTTGATGCGTGCCGCCAAATCGATCGGCACGCCGCTGATGGTCAAGGCGGCCGCAGGCGGCGGCGGGCGCGGCATGCGCCTGGTGCGCGCGCCGGGCGAGCTCGCTGCCGCGCTTGCCGCCGCGCGCTCGGAAGCCGAGCACGCCTTCGGCGACGGCCGCCTGCTGCTCGAGCGCGCGCTCGAGGGGGCGCGCCACGTCGAGCTGCAAATCTTCGCCGACCGCCACGAACAGTGCCTGCACCTCGGCGAGCGCGATTGCTCGGTGCAGCGCCGCCATCAGAAGCTGGTCGAGGAATCGCCCTCGCCCGCCGTCGACGATGCGCTGCGCGCGCGCATGGGCGCCGCGGCGGTGGCCGTGACCCATGCGGTGCAGTATGTCGGCGCCGGCACGGTCGAATTCCTCCTCGATGCCGAGGGCGGCTTCTGGTTCATGGAGATGAATACGCGGCTGCAGGTCGAGCATCCGGTGACCGAGCTGCGCAGCGGAATCGATCTGGTCGAGTGGCAGCTGCGCGTCGCCGCGGGCGAGGCGCTGCCGCTTCGCCAGGACGAGATCCGCCTTTCGGGACACGCGATCGAGGTCCGTCTCTGCGCGGAGGACCCGGCGCAGGATTTTCTGCCGCAGTCCGGGCGGATCGTGCTGTGGCGGCCGGACGACGGCATACGGGTCGACCATGCGCTCGAGGACGGCGCCGAGGTGCCGCCGTATTACGACTCGATGATCGCCAAGCTGATCGCCCATGCGCCGACGCGCGATGCCGCGCGCGAGCGCCTCGCCGCGGCGCTCGATCGCAGCGTCGTGCTCGGGCTGGAAACGAACAAGGCGTTTCTCGCCGCCGTGCTGCGTGACGCCGACTTCGCAGCGGGCGCCGCGACGACCGATTTCCTGCAGCGGCAGTACGCGCCCGCCCCAGGCCATCCGGACGCCACCGCGCTCGCGATCGCCGCGATCCTCGCTGCCGCCGACCGCGCGCGGCGCGCCGGCTATGGCGAATGGACGTCATGGTCGAACAGCCCGGGACGCCGCATGCGCGCGCGCCTGCGCCATGCCGCTCTGGCGACGCCCACGGAGGTCGCGTTCGGCTTCGCCAATGGCGTCTACCGGGTCGAGGTCAACGGCCACGAAGTGCGTGTACGCCTGCTCGCGGTCAATGCGCACCAGGCGCGCCTCGAGCTCGACGGCGCGAAGGAAACCACGGTCGCCTTCGCCGTGCAGGCCGATACGATCCATCTCGCCTGGGCGGGCGCGAGCTATCGCTTCGACGATGTCCTGCATGCGCCGCCCGCGCGCCGCGCGAGCGGCCCGGTCGACGGCCGGCTGACCGCGCCGATGAACGGCCGCGTGGTCGCGATCAACGTCGCGCCCGGCGACAGGGCGGATGCCGGCGCCGCGCTCGTCGTGCTCGAAGCGATGAAGATGGAGCATGGCCTCGCGCTCGGCGCCACGGCGCGCGTCACCAAGGTGCATGTCGAAGCCGGCGTACAGGTCTCGCCCGGCCAGCTGCTGCTCGAGTTCGAGGCCGCATGAGCCGCGCGCACCCCGCGTCGACGCCGGGCTGCTCGCGATCGACGATCCGGAGGATAGCGGTGGCAGCGAGGAAATCATGACGACCAAACAGCAGCGCGCGAAGCTCGCCCATCAGCTGCAGCAGATCTTCGAGGTTCACGTGCCCTTCAACCGCCTGCTCGGGGTGAAGATCGCGTCGCTCGATCCGAAGCATCCGAAGATCCGCATCGACATGCGGCCCGAGCTGATCGGCAATCCCGAGCGGCAGATCCTGCACGGCGGCGTGATCTCGGCGGTGCTCGATCTCATGGCGGGCGTCGTCATTCACGTCGCGCTGTTCGAGAAAGACAGCGAGCATCTGATGTCCCGCGACGGCCAGCCGGTGTTTCCGAACATCGGCACCATCGACCTGCGGATCGACTACCTGCGGCCCGGGCGCGGCGCGCACTTCATCGCCAGCGGCGAGGTCGTGCGCATGGGCAAGCGCATCGCAGTCGCGCACATGCAGCTCGAGAACGATACCGGCGAGCTGATCGCCACCGGGAGCGCGGCGTATATCGTCGGCTGAGGCGGGGTCAGACCTCGGAGGGGTCACAGACCCCAGAGGGGTCACAGACCCAAGAGGGGTCAGACCCCCTTTTAGTTGACTATAGGCCTTCGAATATCACAAAGGGGTCTGACCCCTTGGCTGCCATGACCCCTTGGCTGCCAGTCACTCGACGCGCTTTTTCCCGGTGATCATCGCGCGCACCAGGTTCTCGCGGTGCACGAGACCGGCAACCAGCACGCCGCCGACGTGCAGGAAGACGAGCAGCAGGCAGAAATTCGCCAGCACCTCGTGCACGTCCTCCCACGCGCTTTCGTGGTCGCGCTTGCCGTTTTGATCGTCGTGTGCCTGCGCCTGCGGCACGAGCGTCACCGCTTCTTGCGCGAGCGGCCCTTTGCCCTCGACCGCATAGACCTCGAGCCCGCTCCAGCACAGGAGCAGCAGCGTCGCGAGCAATGCGACGACCATCCAGCCGCCGAGCGGGTTGTGGCCGAGATAGTGCTTTGGACGCAGGGTGATGAGCGAGCGCGCGTAGGCGAGGGTCGTCTGCCAGCCAAACACGAAGTCGGTGAAGCGTGCGTGCCGGGTGCCGACGAAGCCCCAGACGATGCGGAACAGCACGATGGCGATGATCGCGTAGCCGGCCCAGGCGTGCAGCGTCTCGAGTTCGATTTCGCCGCTCAGGTAGGCGAGCGCAAACAGCACGACGAGCGACCAATGGCCGACGCGGACCGCGATGTCCCAGACGTTGACTTCATGCATGGCGAATGGGGTCAGACCCCCTTTTGGTTGACTGTAGGCCTCCGATCATCACAAAGGGGTCTGACCCCGTTATCGCATCATTTCAGAATGACGATCTGCGTCTGCGTGACCAGGCCGACGAGCTTGCCGTCCTCGCTCGTGACGCGCGTCTGCCAGACCTGCGTGGTCTTGCCGCGATGGACCGGCGTCGCTTCGCCGTGGATCGTGGTTTCCACGCGCGCGCCGCCGATGAAGTTGGTCTTCGATTCGATCGTCGCGGTGCGCGCGCCCTCGGGCATGTTGACCACGGTCCCGACCGCGCCGAGGGTGTCGGCGAAGGCCATGATCGCGCCGCCGTGCAGGATGCCGCCGCCCGTGCACAGATCCGGCCGCACGCGCAGCGTCGCGCAGACGCGCTCGGGCGTCACCTCGGTCATCTCGACGCCCATCAGGCCGGGAAACACGCCCTGGATGAGCGCCTGGATCTTTTCCGTCATCGACATCGTCGTCACGTCCTCGTCTCCGCGGCCCGTTCGCCGGCGCTGCGATTCTAGCGCAGCGCCAACCAAGCAATTGCTTTCCGCGCAGTCGCCCCCTAGACTCGCGCCGCATGGCGCGCAAGGTTCGCAGGCAGGGCACGCAGCGTACGCCGCGCAGCACCGGCGACGCGAACCGGCGTGATGCGCTGCTGCGCGTCTGCGCCCGGCTGTTCCGCGAGAAGGGCTTCGACGGCACGACGATCCGCGACATCTCGAAGGCCGCGGGCATGCATTCCGGCAGCCCGTTCTATCACTTCAAGACCAAGCAGGCGATGCTGGTCGCGGTGATGGAGCAGGGCCTGATCGAGGGCCTGCGCAAGACCGAAGCCGTGATGGCGCTCGAGCTCGCCCCGCGCGACAAGTTCGAGCGCATGATTCGCGCACATCTCGACACCATCTTCGGCCGGGGCAACGATTTCATTCCGGTGCTGCTGTATGACTGGCGCTCGGTGACGCCCGCCAACCGCGCACGGATCATCGCGCTGCGCGACCGCTACGACGCGCTCTGGCAGCGCATGGTCGACGCGCTGGCCGACGCCGGGCTGCTCGCCGGCGACCGCGGCCTGGTGCGCCTGCTCGTGCTCGGCGCGATCAACTGGAGCGCGAAGTGGTACCGGCCGGGCGGACGCGCCTCGCTCGACCAGCTCGCGCGCACCGCGGTCGAGCTCTTCCTGCAGCCGCGCGCGCCCCGCTGAGCGCTCAGGCAGCGCTCGAGGCCGCCGCGTGGGGGCGGGCCTCGGCGAGCATCTCCTCGAGTGCGAAGACTTCCTGCGCTCGCGGCACGCCCTTCATCGCGTGCGCGCCGAGCGAGCGTACCGGCATGCCCAGATGGGCCACGAACTCGGCCGACATCAGCAGCGGCACGCCGAGCGCCTTGGTCAGATCCTCGAGACGCGCGGTGCGGTTCACCGCGGGTCCCATGACCGTGAAATCGAGGCGCGCGGGCGCGCCGACGTTGCCGTAGATCACCTCGCCCACGTTCAATCCGACGCCGAACTGGATCGGCGGCTCGCCCGCCTGCCGGCGCGGCTGGTTGAGCGCGGCGAGACTTGCGAAGGCGTCACGCGCGGCATCGACCGCCGCCCGGCAGGCGGCGTCGACCTCGCGCCCGGTCTGCGCCGGAAACACGATCAGCATGGCGTCGCCGATGAAGCGCAGGATCTCGCCGCCGCGCGGCGTCACCGCGGCATCGACGTGCTCGAAATAGGCGTTTAGCATCGCCAGCACCTTGTCCGCGGGCAGCGCCTCGGTCAGCGCGGTGAAGTCGCGCAGATCGCTGAACCAGAGCGCCGCATGGATCGTCTCGCCATCGCCGCGCTTCACCAGGCCCTGCAGCACGCGCTCGCCCGCGCGCTTGCCGACGTAGGTGTCGAGCAGCGTTTTCGCGACACGCCGCAGCTTGAGCACCTCGAACACCGGCGACAGCGCATCGGCCAGCGTTGCGAACTTGCGCAGATCGGCGGCGGCGAATCCTTTGCCGCGGTCGGTGGTCACGCCGAACAGGGTCATCGAGGCGTCGCTGAAGCGCATCGGCAGCAGCAGGTAGTCGACGCCGCCCATCTCGGCCAGTTCGCGCAGCATGCGGTGCGCATCCGGCGCCAGACGGTCGAGCCGGTAGCGCACCGGCTCGCGGGTCTGCATCAGACGCTGCGCGGGGCTGCCGATGAACGCCTCGCTGTTCTCGAAGCCGTGGCCGACCTGGGTGATCTCGGCCCCACGGCCGCGCACCCAGACATAGCCCCACATGGCGATCTGCGGATGCACGCTGGCAAAGCCGAAGCGCAGCCGCCACACCGGCGCCCCGGCGGCGATCAGCCGGTTGGCGAGCGCATCGATCAGCGCGAGCGGATCGCCGATCAGGCGGCCCTCGCGCAGCAGCCAGTCGATGATCGGCTGCACGCGCCAGTCGCGCGCCCGGGTCCTGGCCGCCGGCGGCATTGGCTCAGCCCTTCAGCTTCTTGGCGGCCTCGAGCAGCGGTCCGAGCACGTCCATCGGCACCGGAAAGACGATCGTCGAGCTCTTGTCGCCGGCGATCTGCGTCAGCGTCTGCAGGTACCTGAGCTGCATGGCCTCGGCGCGCTGCGACAGCATGTTCGCCGCCTCGAGCAGCTTCTCGGCGGCCTGCTGCTCGCCTTCGGCGTGGATGATCTTCGCGCGCCGCGCGCGCTCGGCCTCGGCCTGCTGCGCGATCGCGCGGATCATCGAATCGTTCAGGTCGACGTGCTTGATCTCGACGTTCGAAACCTTGATGCCCCAGGTGTCGGTCTGCTGGTCGAGCACCGACTGGATGTCGGCGTTCAGCTTGTCGCGCTCGGAGAGCATCTCGTCGAGCTCGTGCTTGCCGAGCACCGAGCGCAGCGTGGTCTGCGCGAGCTGGCTGGTCGCGTCCATGAAATTCATGACCTGGATGATCGCCAGCTCGGGATCGACGACGCGGAAATAGACCACCGCGTTGACCTTCACCGAGACGTTGTCGCGCGAGATGACATCCTGCGTCGGCACGTCGAGCACGATCGTACGCAGATCCACCCGCACCATCTGCTGGATGCCGGGAATGATGATGATCAGCCCGGGCCCCTTGACGCGCTGGAAGCGTCCGAGCAGGAACACCACGCCGCGCTCGTACTCGCGCAGGATCTTGATCGAGGCTGCGACCAGGATGATGACCAGCACCAATCCGCCGATCCAGAAATTGAAATCAAAACTGAAGAACATCGTCAGCCTCCGCTGGTTTTCGTCGAATCCGGCTCCACCGTCAGGACGAGCCCGTGCATGCCGGTTACGCGCACGCGCTCGCCGGCATGCATCGCGCCTTCGGTACGCACGCGCCAGCGCTCGCCGTGCACCCGCGCCCAGCCCTCGCCGTCGAAATCCTCGAGCACCTCGCCCGCGGCGCCGATCATCTCTTCGCGTCCGCTCACCACCGGCCGCCTGCGCCCGCGGACCAGCATGCCGATCACCAGGAACAGGAATCCCGCGCTCGCGGCCGTGACTCCGCCGATCAGCGTGTAGGGAATCGAGAAGTTCGGCGTCTTCTCGCTGTCGAACAGGATCACCGAGCCGATGACGAACGCAACGAGCCCCCCGACCCCGAGCGCGCCGAACGATGGCGTGAACGCCTCGGCCACCATGAACCCGATACCGAGCACGATCAGCGCCAGGCCTGCGTAATTGACCGGCAGCATGTGAAAGGCGTACATCGCGAGAAGCAGCAGAATCGCGCCGACCACGCCGGGCAGGATCATCCCCGGATTGGAGAATTCGAAGATCAGCGCGTAGATGCCGACCAGCACCATCATGTACGCCACGCTCGGGTTGGTCAGCACGCTGAGCACCCGCGTGCGCCAGTCGGGCTCGATCGTCTCGGCGCTCACCCCTGCGGTTTGCAGCGTCCGCGTCTCGCCTCCGACCTTCACGCTTCGCCCGTCGAGCGCCTTGAGCAGCGCGGGCACGTCCTCGGCAACGACGTCGATGACGTTGATCTTGAGGGCCTCCGCGGCCGGCAGGCTGACCGCCTCGCGGACCGCGCGCTCGGCCCAATCGGCATTGCGTCCGCGCAGCTGGGCGAGACCGCGGATATAGGCGGCCGCGTCGTGGGTCACCTTGCGCATCATGGTATCGGTCGGCACCGGCGCCTGGGCGGAATCCTTTTCGCCGTCCTTCTTCGCGCCGTCGGCCTTCTTCTCGGGCTGGCTGCCCGGCGTCGACGGCGCGCCGATCGCGACCGGCGAGGCCGCGCCGAGGTTGGTCGCCGGCGCCATCGCCGCAAAGTGGCTCGCGTAGAGGATGAAGGTGCCGGCGCTCGCCGCGCGCGCACCGTTCGGCGCGACGAAGCTCGCGACGGGCACCGAGGAGGCCAGGATGTCCTTGATGATCGCGCGCATCGAGGTGTCGAGCCCGCCCGGCGTATCCATGCGCAGGATCACGAGCTGCGCCTTGTCGCGCGCCGCGCGTTCGAGCCCCTTTTTCACGAAATCGGCGCTCGCCGGTCCGATCGCGCCGTCGAGCGGGATGACGAAGACCGGCGCCGGCGCGGCGAACGCCGCCCCTGCCGCGAGCAGCCAGAACGCGGCGAGCCACGCGAACCAGCGAATGCCCTTACCCCTGCTCCGGACTTCGGGCCGCATCATGCACACACTATAGCCAACTTTCGGCTCAGGTCACGCATTCCGCGGGCGCGACGCTCGGCCCATTTAGAATAGCGGCCGCTCTCCCGAGTCCATCCCCGTGAAGCAGGAAAAGCCCCCAGGCGCGGCGATCGCCATTCGCGGCGCGCGCCAGAACAATCTGAAGAACCTGTCGGTCGAAATTCCGACCGGCGAGCTGGTCGTGGTCACCGGCGTGTCCGGCTCGGGCAAGTCCTCGCTGGTGTTCGACACGCTCTACGCCGAGGGCCAGCGGCGCTACGTCGAGACCTTCAGCTCCTACGCGCGGCAGTTCCTCGACCGGATGGACAAGCCGCAGGTGGACGCAGTGGACGGCATTCCGCCCGCGATTGCCATCGACCAGACCAATCCGGTGCGCACCTCGCGCTCGACCGTCGGCACGATGACCGAGCTGAACGATCACCTGAAGCTCCTCTATGCGCGCGCCGCGACGCTGCGCTGCCGCGGCTGTGGGCGCGGGGTGGTGCGCGATACGCCGGCTTCGATCCTCGCCGACCTCGAGCAGCGCGCGAAGACGCACGGCGATCCACGCCTGCTGGTCAGCTTTCCCGTGCCGGTGCCCGCGAACTTCAGCGACGCGGAGATCACCGCCTTGCTCGAGCGCCAGGGTTACACCCGCATCCACGCGCGCTCGAAGACCATGCTAGAAGTCGTCCAGGACAGGTTTCGCATGTCGGGCGCCGAGCGCGGCCGGGTGATGGATGCCTTGGATGCCGCGCTCAAGGTCGGCAGGGGGCGGGTAAATGTATACGTTGCCGACGCAGGCGACAAAGACAAAAAGGGGTCTGACCCCGTACGGGGTCAGACCCCGATGGATAAGGGGGCCGCCCCTTCGGGATCAGCCCCCTTATCCTGGCGCTACTCGGCCGACCTGCACTGCGCCGACTGCGACCTGCACTACGCCGAGCCGACGCCGGCGGCGTTCTCGTTCAATTCGCCGCTCGGCGCCTGCGAGACCTGCCGCGGCTTCGGACGCGTGATCGGCGTCGACTTCGGCCTCGTCGTGCCGGACGAGGCCAAGACGCTGCGCGAGGGCGCGGTCAAGCCCTGGCAGACGAAGAGCTTTCGCGAGTGCCAGGACGATCTCGAAAAGTACGCCCGCAAGCGCGGCGTGCCGCTCGATGTTCCCTGGCGCGAGCTCGACGACGCGCAGCGCAGCTGGGTGCTCGAGGGCGAACCCGAGTGGCTGAGCTGGAAGAAGTCCTGGCCCGGCGTCTGGTACGGCGTGCGGCGATTCTTCCTGTGGCTCGAATCCAAAGCCTACAAGATGCACATTCGCGTGCTGCTGTCGCGGTACCGCGCCTACACGCCCTGCACCGCCTGCGGCGGCACGCGGCTCAAGCCCGACGCGACGCTGTGGCGGCTCGGCGGCACCGACGGCCCGTCGATCCACGACCTCATGCTGCGGCCGGCCGACCAGTGCCGGCGATTCTTCGACGACTTCCGGCCGGGCGGCGGCCTGGACGAGGCCACTGCACTGCTGCTCACCGAAATCCGCGCGCGCTTCGGCTACCTCTGCGAAGTGGGACTGGGCTACCTGACGCTCGACCGCCAGTCGCGCACCCTGTCGGGCGGCGAGGTGCAGCGCATCAACCTCACCACTGCGCTCGGCACCTCGCTGGTGAACACCCTGTTCGTGCTCGACGAGCCCTCGATCGGTCTGCACCCGCGCGACATGGGCCGCGTCATCCAGGTGATGCAGAAGCTGCGCGACGCGGGCAACTCGCTCGTGGTCGTCGAGCACGACCCGCAGATCATGTTTGCCGCCGACCGCATCCTCGACATGGGTCCCGGACCCGGCGAGCGCGGCGGCGAGATCGTGTTTTTCGGACCGCCCGCGGCGCTGCGCCGGGCGACGACGCTTACCGCGGACTACCTGTCCGGGCACAAGCACGCCGTGCTCGGGATACCGCCGCGCCCGGTGCTCGAAACCACGCCGAAGCTGCGCCTGTACGGCGCCGCCGAGCACAACCTGAAGGCGATCGACGTCGAGTTCCCGCTCGAGCGCATGATCTGCGTGACCGGCGTGTCGGGCTCGGGAAAGTCGACGCTGGTGCAGGAGGTCCTCTACCCCGCGCTCGCCAAGGCGAAGGGCAAAGCGACCGAAACGCCGGGCGTGCATCGCGAGCTGCGCGGCGCGCCGCTCGTCGAGGATGCGGTGCTCGTCGACCAGTCGCCGATCGGCAAGACGACACGCTCGAACCCGGCGAGCTACGTCGGCGCCTGGGACGCGATCCGCGCGCTGTTCGCGCGCGCGCCGCTGGCGCGCGAGCGCGGCTACACCGCGGGCACCTTCAGCTTCAACGCGGGCAACGGTCGCTGCCCGGCCTGCGGCGGCAACGGCTTCGAGCACGTCGAAATGCAGTTCCTGTCGGACGTGTACCTGCGCTGCCCGGAGTGCGACGGCCGACGCTACCGGCCCGAGGTGCTCGAGGTCTCGATCGCCGGCCGCGGCGCAGGCGGCCGGCGCAGCGAGCGCACGGTCGCGGCGACCCTCGACATGACGGTGCGCGAGGCACTCGATTTCTTCGCCGAGGACAAGGAGGTGCTCGCACGCCTGAAGCCGCTCGCCGACGTCGGCCTCGAGTATCTGCGCCTCGGGCAGCCGGTGCCGACGCTGTCCGGCGGCGAAGCGCAGCGCCTGAAGCTCGCCGGCCATCTCGCCGAGGCCGCCGCGCGCCTGCGCCCGCGCGCCGGAAGTGACGCGCGCGCCGCCGGCAAGCTGTTCATCTTCGACGAGCCGACGACCGGGCTGCACTTCGACGACGTCGCCAAGCTGCTCGGCGCGTTCCGCAAGCTGCTCGGCGCCGGGCACTCG
>Ga0210060_1000043_pt1 | contig 84393 bp, 78 predicted proteins | sample Joice_CattailNLB_FD_184871 | JGI IMG/M metagenome (GOLD analysis project Ga0210060, IMG submission 184871) | Wetland microbial communities from San Francisco Bay, California, USA, that impact long-term carbon sequestration - Joice_CattailNLB_D2... | ecosystem: Environmental > Aquatic > Marine >...
GCTCCCACTACCCGCAACGAATGTCCGGATGCCTGCTACACTGACTTTTGCCATGTCGGTTCCTCCTTCGCAAAGATTGGTGGGCTACCAATCCCAGTTTAGGGGAGACCGACATGGTATTTTTTATCAACCCAAAATGGTGTGACGGTGTACGTGGGGCGGTACCAGATTAGGGGTCCCTCCAAAGAAAAAAGAGGGGGTCCCCGCCTCGTCGAGAAGAATCCCATGCTCCAGAGATTGAATTAGCGTCCAGTTGCGTATAGGTTGCGGATCAAGGGTCATTTTCCCATACCATTACTCTTTGTCCTTCGTAATTCCTTGAAACCATTGTTTTTCTTCCCCCCTTGTTCTTTTTTCGTAAATCAGCAGGTTGGCGGTCAATCCCGCCCGTCGTCTCCAGTTTCCCCTTTCCCTTATTCCCCCCGGGCATGGCATCGCAAATCCCTGGAGGGACAGCAAATTCATTCGATTAAAGACCGGAATCCGGTTTTCCGATACGATTAGAAGCCGTTGAGAAGACAACCGGCATCGATGACAACAACTCTTTTCCAAAGGAGCGATCCAGTCATGACGAAACGTGCACCGTCGGCAGTCGTATGCTTGCTTGCGGTATTCCTCCTGTTCGGGTGCGGGGGAGGAGGAGGGGGAGGAGATTCCGCGTCGCTGTACACCGGCATCACGTCTCCCGCCATGGTTACCGACAACAATGCGGAAGAAATCGCCCTCCAGGCGTATCAGGCAGGCGATTTTTCGGCTTCCACCGTTTCCATTCTCGGCGTCTCCGGAAACGGGCATGCCACTGTCGGCAGTCCCAAACTCCTGACTCTTGCCCGCATGCTGAAGGAGAGCGCGGACAGAATGCCGGTGCTTTACGGTACGACGGTCCCCCTGGGTTCTTCGACCCCCGCCCTTCCCATGACGGTCGTCACGATCGACAACACGATCGACGACGGGTTCGGCGGGAGCATGACGGTCCATCTGTCGATCGACGATCAGACGGGAAACTTCAGCGGAACGTTCCGGTTCAACAGCATGCACGGGGATAACGGAGAGTTGATTTCCGGCCTGGCGCACGTGTCCGGGAATTTCGATCTGAATAACGGTTCCTTCGCACATATCCGGTTCTCCTTCAATCCCATCACGATGGATGACGGCCTGCAATCCGCCAGCATCTACGGCACGGTGGATCTGCAAAGCGACGGATTTTCTGCGTCAGCCACGATGAACATCTTCCTGCAGGACGGCAACACCCTGGAAACCGTCTGGATCAGCGGCTACACGATGTCCCTGGCGGACGGACCGGACGCAGACTTCGACGGGGAACCCGATTACGTGGATGCAACCGTGTCGGGAACGATCTATCTGCCGAATTTCGGATACGTGGTGGTGACCACCCCGACCCCGTTTCGCCATTACGCGGGCTTCTCGCTTCCCTCGACCGGCGTCCTCCTCGTTACGGGAAGCGGGGGGAGAAGCGCAAAGCTTGTCGTGAACAGCGCCTTTCCGGAGTCCCCGGGATATCACGTCGAAGCGGACCTGGACGGAGATTCCGTGTACGAATGGATAGGATTCGACCGATCCTGGTTGTAGACCTTAGCAATCGCTTCCGAACAGGGAACGGGGACAGGCCCATGCCTGTCCCCGTTTTTTTCCCCCCCGCTTATTCGATGGGAACCCGTCGCTGCGATGCGATCTTTTGCATCTTCTCGGTCGCCTTGAGGCCGTGGCCCGTGAGCGGAGCAACGACGGATCCGGATCGCACGCTCGGGTACTTCAGGTAGGCCGCCACCGGCAGGGCGGAGGTCGGTTCCACGTAGAATCCCTTGCGGCCCAAAACGATTAGCGCCTTCTCCACCTCCTCGTCCGACACCGCGAGCACCTCGCCTCCCGTCTCCCGGACGATGTCGACGATCTCTTTCCCGCGCACCGGTGCGGCGATGGCGACTCCCTCGGCGATCGTCTCCCGGGTCTCGATCGCGGGGACGGCACCCAGGTTATCCCGGAACATGGCAAGGAGGGGGGCGCAGTTTTCTGCCTGTACGGCGATGTGGCGCGGTATCCGGTCGACCAGACCGCTCTCCTTCAACTCCCGGAACCCGATATAGGAGCCGATCAGAAGCGTCCCGTTCCCCGCGGGCAGCAGGAGCGCGTCCGGGGCGCGGAAACCCAGCTGCTCCCAGACCTCGTAAGCGAACGTCTTCGTGCCCTGGAAGAAGAAGGGGTTCCAGGAGTGGCTGGCGTAATAGGTCCCTTCCGCCGCAGCAAGGGCCGCGTTCGCCGTGTCTTCCCTGCTTCCGGGAATCCGGCGCAGGGCGGCGCCGTAAAGAAGAATCTGGGCAAGTTTTCCCGGCGAGGTGCTTTCGGGTACGAGGATCTCGCATTCGATGCCGGCCCTGGCCGTGTAGGCGGCGATGGCGCATCCGGCGTTTCCGGAAGAGTCCTCGACGACCCTTTGGACCCCCATCTCCTTCGCCTTGCTGATGAGGACCGAAGCTCCCCGGTCCTTGTACGACCCCGTCGGGAAGAGCTGCTCGAGCTTGAGAAGAAGGGTTCCCGGTCCGAGGTCGGCCGGGATCATCGGCGTCATCCCCTCGCCGAAGGACACGACATGGGCGTCGTCATCGACCGGCAGCGCCTCCCGGTACCGCCACATCGTAGGCTTGCGCCCGAGGATCTTCCCCTTGTCGAAGCGGGCCCGGAACCGGACCTCGAGGAGTCCCGTGCAGTCGCACCGCCACCTCGGGTCGTTCATCGGGTACGTCGCCCCGCACGACTGGCAGAAAAGGCCGTTCACGGCGTCGGCTCCCCGGGAGATCTTCCTCCCCGGCTACTTCTTTATCAGCCCGTCCAGGCTGAGGAACGGGGTCGCGCCCCCGCCAGAGAGGAGCACGCTCGGGACTGTGCCGTTCCACTTGGCGATCGCCTCCCGCATCGCCTCGATCTTCCGGAGCTCGATCAGTGCCGGGGTGATCTGCGCCTTCTGGAGCCGCAGCGACTCAGCCTCCGCTTTCGCCTGGGCGATCTTCTGCTCCGCCTCGATGCGTATCCTCTCCAGATCCCGCTGCGCCCTCAAGGCAAATTGCTCCGCCTCCTGCTTCGACTCGATCGCATCGGTGAACTTCTTGGAAAAGCTGAAGTCGATCACGGAAAACCCGTCCACGTACAGGTTGTAACCGGAAAGCTTCTCGCTCAGGGAATCCTTGATCGCGGTGCTTACGGCCTCCCGTTCGCCGATCAGCTGGACCGCGGTGTACTTCGCCGTCACGGCCTTCACCGCCTCCTGGACGGACGGGTCGATGATTCTCTCCTTGAACGCCACCCCGATGTTCTGGTACACCCAGTTGGCCTTTTCCGGGATGATGTGGTAGTTCAACGCGATAACCGACTTGATGTCCTGGAGGTCCTTGCTCGCCGCTTCCGACCGGGTTTCCGATTTCTGGATCTTGACGTCCATTTTTACGACTTTCTGCATGACCGGAATCACGAGGTGCAAGCCTTCCCCCAGGACATCCTTCTGGACCGCCCCGAAGTTGAGCAGGACGCCCCGTTCGCCCGCGCCGATCTTCACGAAGGGGTTCAGGACGATAAGGAAGAAAAACACGGCCATCGCGACAACAACGATTCCCACCCGTTTGCCGGCCTGCTTCACCGTCCTTTTCATTTCAAATTCCTGCATTCTGGCCTCCTCCAGGGAATGGCATTTTTGAACATCGTGGATGGATCATTCAGGAACCTTCCCGCCGGACCATCCTCATGGGGTTGGGGAAAAGAACCGGAAGCCGCGGGCCTCCCGGAACGGGGATTCTCCTTCAGGCCGCAACCGGAATGGATACCGTGCCCTCTTCGTCGTCATTTAAGGAAACGGAGCCGATTCCCGCGTAAATTCCTGATGGTTATCTTTTTAAGATAGGATTGCGCCGGATTCGTGTCAAGGGGCGGGGGAAATTGGGGTACATTGGAAGATATGTACTGCCCGGAATGCAGAGCCGAATACCTCGAGGGTATCTATGGATGCCCCGACTGCCGGGTTCCGCTGGTACCGGAGTTGCCGCCGCGCCCGCAGCCTGAGTATGTAGAGTACGTCACCGTGCTGGAAACGGGAAACCCCATCTTCCTCGCAATGGTAAAATCGATCCTGGTGTCCGCCGGAATCCGGCATTACGTGAAAGGCGAGGTACTGCAGGATCTCTTCCGCGTCGGCACGGCCGAAATCCAGGTCGGGCGGGACGACGAGGCGCAAGTGAGAGATCTCCTCCGGGAGCTCAACATCGGCACCGGGAAGACCGGCTGACGGGGTTGGCGGTCAGCCGAAAAAATCCTCCAGCGCTGGGACCGTGAACCCGGATTCCCGCAAAACGGATTTCACGTTGGCCACGTCGATCGTCCCGATCCTCAGGAATGCCACGAACTCCCCCCGGAAGGGGGAAAGCACCAGGCTGCGAATCTCGATCTTCATCTCCTCCAGCTTTCGGATCAGCCGCAGGAGAAAGGACACGTCCCGGGGAAGGATCACTTCGATGCGGACACCGCCTGCCCCCTCGATGCGAAGGGTATCGATGAACGCGGCGAGAATATCCGTCTTGGTGATGATCCCCACCAGCTTCCGCCCTTCCACCACCGGGAGAGCCCCGAACCGCTTTCGGTGAAGGATTACCAATGCGTCCTCGATCGTGTCCCACGGGCTCACGGTGATCACGTCGCGGGTCATGATCTCCCCCACCTTCCACTCCCTGACCAAAACCTCCCCCTCGCCGTTTACCGAGGGCTCCTCCAGCGTGGTGTTCCGGATATCGGTGTCCGTCACGATTCCGGCGAGTTCCTCCCCCGCAACCACGGGGAGGTGATGGAAACGGTTCTCCTTCAGAAGATGCCCCGCCCGCATGACGGTGTCCTCGGGAGACACCGTGATCGGTTTGGCCGTCATCCTTCTGCCAACGTACATGGCTTAGCTCCTTCCCTGGAGGGTCTTTATGTGGGCAATCGCCGATGACGTGAGGGAAGATCCGTTGTATCCCCCCTCCAGGACGGACACGATCCGACCCTGGCAATACGTGTCGGCCATCTCGCAGATTCGTTGCGTCATGTGGACAAACGATCGTTCCGTCAGCGCGAGATCCGCAATGGGATCGTCATTGTGCGCGTCGAATCCGGCGGAGACCATGATCAGATCGGGCCGGAAACGCTCGATCTCCGGGATGACCTCCTTCTCGAAGAGGTCGAGGAACTCCCGGTCCGACGTGTGGGGCCTCACGGGGAGATTGAGAGTGAACCCGTACCCCTCCCCCTTTCCCTTCTCCATCCTTCTCCCCGTCCCGGGGAAACAGAAGGTCGGGTGTTCGTGGATGCTGCAGAAATAGGTGAGAGGGTCTTCCTCGAATATCTCCTGGGTTCCGTTTCCGTGGTGGACGTCCCAGTCCAGTATGAAGATCTTTTTCACGCCGTACACGGCCCGGGCGTAGCATGCCCCCAGGGCGACGTTGTTGAGGAAACAGAACCCCATGGCGGATGCTCGCCCGGCGTGGTGGCCGGGCGGCCTCACGGCGCAGAAGATATTGTCGACCCTTCCGTTCATCACCGCGTCCACGCCCGCCATCACCCCGCCCGCGGCAAGCAGCGCGACATCGAAACTTCCCTCGCTGATCGAACAGTCCACCGTGGCGAAAGTCTTTTTCCCCGTTCGCACGCTGTTTCGGAATTCGTTCAGGTACCCGGCGGGATGCACCATCTCGAGGGAGCGCCTGTCGGGCAGGAACGGCTCGAAAAGTACGAGGCTTCCCTGGAGGTCGTCTTTTCGAATCGCCTCGACAAGCTTCCCCAGGCGCTTGTGGCTTTCCGGGTGCCCCGTGCGGGGCCGGTGATTGAGATATCCGGGGGAATAGAGAAGACCCGTCCTCCTCGGCGTATTGGTGTAGATGATCTTGTACCCGTCCCAGGGATTCGCGCAAAGGAGATACGCCTTCCCCAGGGGAAACGTCCTCTCTTCCCGGTACTCCTCATCCTTGTCGAAGGAGTAGTAGCCCTCGGCGTTGGCGTAAACGGGGATCTTGAGATCCCTGCGGAACAGGGCGATGTCGTAGACGTGGGTGAGCCGGTTGATTTCGATCTCCTCGACGGGGAACCCCCGTTTTTCCACAAGATCCCGAACGCCCTCCTTCATCCGCCGGAACTCCTCCCTGTCCAGGCAATCGAACCCCTCCTTCGCCCAGTAGTATTTCCCGACGGAGAGCGAGGCGCTGAGGCGGAACTGGTGGAACCCGAGGTCGTGAAAGAGCGTTTCGTAATGCCGGAACAGGGCCGATGCGTACCCTGAACTCTGCTGGGAGAGACGGATGTGATCGATGTAGACGATCCGGTTTCTCCTGCCGCGGAGATAGGCCAACAGCCCCAGGTTATGATCCCTCTCGGCGAGGAAAAACAGGGTCATTTCCCCGACGACATCGCTTCCGAGGGCGATCTGGGTGTCGTAGATGATCCGGTCTTTCCCCACCAGGAGCATGTTCTCCCGGTGTTCGAATTCCTGGATTTTCTCGGAGACGCGTTCGAAGAAACGGGCGGGGGAGACGAGATCCCGGAAAAGACGCTCCCAGCGGGAGAGAAGCTTCTTCCTCGAGGGGAGACTGCTCACGAGGAATTTTCTTTTCGACCCCTCCTTTTTGATGATATCGGGGTTGAGCTCGGCTCCGAAGAGCCGGTTCTCCCCGATCAGGGCTTCGAAGCCCTTTTCGATTTCCCGCTTCGGGAGGGGATGGGGAAGACCCATCCCTTTGACCGGGAGTTTTTCTATTCTCAGAGCCATCGCTTTCCCGGAGGCGGCAACTCTCTCCCCTATCCTGGGTTTTTCTCCTCACGAAGAACAAGCGGGACGACAGGGAAACCGCTCACTCCCCCGCCCAGACCCTCTTCTCCCTCCCGGTGAGACGCCGCAGGGACCGTTCCTCCCTGAGGGCGTCGGAACGGGTCCCGCACGGCCGTTTTGCAAGAAACGCCACGGGGGGATTTATCCGGGTGAAGGCAGCGCCGGTACCGGTCAGGTGCTGCCGGTACCGGGCGTCCGGGTCCTTTGCAATACCCGTGTAGATCTTCCCTCCCCGGCATTCGATCATGTAGACCCACCAGGTGCCCGTCATCCCGGTCGCGTCCCGTAATTCCTCAGGGGGCTTCGGCCGTCGAAGGATATCCTTCCTCCCCGGTCGCGGCCGTGAGTCGGTCGACGGTCACCCGGGAAGGGTCGCAGGTGACCACCGCCCTCGGGGGGGAAAGAGTGACCTCCGCCGACACAACCCCTTCAATTTCCTCCAGGCTCTTTTTAACCGCCATCACACAATGGTTGCAGGTCATTTTCTTCACGTTCAGCCTTACCGTTTCCACTTGTCCTGTCTCCTTTCCGTGCTTTCCGTCTTCAAGAACCCATTATATTCCTTCCTCTCCCCTTCTTTGGGAAAAGGCCGGGAGTCGTTGTAGAATTTTCTCCAGACGTATCCGGACGGAAAAGAGGCCCGGAACGGGCCTATGGGAGGTGCACCATGCCCGACCTGGATCGGGAAAAGCTTTCTTCCTACCTGGAATCCCTCTCCGGAAAACCCGTGCGGGTCGTGGCCCTCACCCCCCTGGGGGAAACGGTATCGACCGGCGCCGTCAAGGGATACGGATACGGCATCCCGGTCATGGTCGAGTACGAAGTATCCGGAGAGCGCCGGAAAGCCGTGTTCGAGACGACGAGCCCGGGGCCGTTCGGGCATGAACACATGGCGGACAGGGCCCAGATGCTGCTGTGGGACCACGGGGCATACAACCGCCTTCCCCTTCATGCGCGTTCCCTGGACGTGGGGGGGGTTTTCCCGGGCGGCACCCTTCTCTCGCTCGGAAACGTGGAGGAGTTTTTCCTCCTCGTCGAGCACGTGGAAGGGTGCGGCTATATCCAGGACCTGGCCCGCCTCCAGGGCGGGGCGGTGCTCTCCGACATCGACATGGCGCGGGCAGATGCCCTTTGCGACTACCTCGCAGACATTCACCGGGTAAGAGGCCCCGACCCGGGGCTGTACGTGCGGCGCATTCGGGAGCTTTTGGGTCACGGGGAGTGCATCATGGGGCTTCTCGACAGCTATCCGCCCAGGCATGGGTTCATCACCCCGAAGCTCCTCGAGGAGATCGAGCAACGGTGCGTGTCCTGGCGCTGGCGGATCAAGGGCCGGACCCACCGGCTCAGACAGGTGCACGGGGACTTTCACCCCTATAACATCCTGTTCGGGGAAGGCGTCCGGTTCCGGGTGCTGGACCGTTCCCGCGGCGAATGGGGCGACCCGTCCGACGATGTCACCTCCCTCACCGGGAATTACCTCTTCTGCTCCCTCCAGCGGTACGGAAGGCTTTCCGGGTCCTTCGAAACCCTCTTCCGGAGGTTTTGGGACCGGTACCTCGAGAGAACGGGCGACCGGGAGATGCTTACGGTCGTCGCCCCCTTCTACGCCTTCCGGGGACTTGTGATGGCCAGTCCCGTCTGGTATCCCGACCTGGACGAGGACGTACGCAGAAAACTCTTCTCCTTCATGGAAGGGGTCCTGGACGCGGAGGCGTTCGACCCGGACCGTGTGAACGACTACTGCGGAGCAAGGTAGCCATGGAAACGGGGTTTGCCGTCTGGATCACGGGACTGCCGGCGTCGGGAAAATCGACGGTCACCGCCGCGTTGAAAAAAGAGCTTGCGCTCCGCGGGTTGAAGGTCGCGGTGCTCGAGTCCGACGAACTCCGGAAGGTCCTTACCCCGCAACCGCGCTACGACGAGGAAGAACGGAACGTTTTCTACGGCGCGCTCGCCCACGTAGGCCAGCTCCTGACAGAACACGGCGTATCCGTGATCTTCGACGCGACCGCCAACCGGCGCGCCTATCGGGACCGGGCCCGGCACGCCATTACCCGGTTTCTGGAAGTATTCATCGACTGCCCCCTCGTCGTATGCATCTCGCGGGACCCCAAGGGGATCTACCGGAGGGGAAGGGAAGGAAACGCCGCCGGGGTCCCCGGCATGGATGCCGTCTATGAACCCCCCGACTCTCCCGACGTGACAGTGCGGGGCGACGCGGAGGATCCGGTAAGCGCCGCACGGCGAATCGTCGACAAACTCATCGAAACGGGATACGTGAAGGAGTAACGCCATCGTGGAGACACCCAAAGGCATCGGTGACCGGTTCCAGCAGGAAACGAAATACGAGCAGGGACGTTTGGGGGGAGACCCGATCGACTGGTCGTCCAGACCTCCTCTGTACAAGGAATATCCCGGCGCGAGAGAGATCCGGCTCCCCCCGCCTGATGCGCCCGTCCGTTTTTCCTTCACGGAGATCGTGTCCCGAAGGCGCAGCGTCCGGGAATACTCCCCCCGGCCCCTTCGCCGGGAGGACGTCTCTTTCCTCCTGTGGGTCTCCTCGGGCATCCAGAGGGTGGAAGCGGGCCACGAATTCCGCACCGTCCCCTCCGCCGGCGCCCTGTACCCGGTAGATACATACGTGATCGCCCAACGTGTGGCAGGAGTCGAGCGCGGCGTGTACCATTACGGCGTCCGCGGCCATCTTCTCGAGGAGGTAACCCTGGGGGATGTCAGGGGAGACTTCTCCCGTGCAGCGCTATTCCAGCAGTTCTGTTCCGAGGCGGCCGCCGCCTTTGTCTGGACGGCCGTCTTCCCCCGCGCCAAGTGGAAATACCGTCAACGGGCTTACCGGTACGTCTACCTCGACGCGGGACATATCGCGCAGAACCTGGCACTGGCGGCCGTCGGGCTCGGCCTGGGAAGCTGCCAGGTGGCCGCCTTCTTCGATGACGAGATGAACGCTCTCCTGGGGGTGGACGGTGTGGAAGAGAGCGTCATCTACCTGAGCGCGGTGGGACACCCCCTCTGACCGGCCGGGCGCAACGGATAACGCTCACAGGGAAACAATGCGCGCCCGGTAGATCCCCAGCGTCACCGCATCGAAAAGGACGAACCGGACGAGCGCGGGCGCTCTTTCCTCCTTCGACAGGAACGCCGCGACGGTCGACAGGGCGACGGACGCAGCTTCCTCGACCGGATATCCGTAGGCCCCCGTGCTGATCGAGGGAAAGGCGACCGACCGCAACCCCATGGCAACGACGACCCGGAGCGAATTCCGGTAGCAGGAGGCGAGAATCCCGGGCTCTCCCCGGTCCCCCCCCCTCCACACCGGTCCGACCGTGTGGATGACGTACTTTGCGGGGAGTCGCCCTCCTGTCGTCACCACCGCCTCTCCCGGGGGGCACTCCCCCTGCCTCGCACGGATCGCCTTGCATGCCTCGAGGATCGCTGGGCCGCCGGCCCGGTGAATCGCACCGTCCACCCCTCCTCCTCCGAGCAACGACCTGTTCGCGGCGTTCACGACGGCATCCGTCGATTCCTTCGTGATGTCGCCCTGGACCAGCCGGATCACGCCGGTGCCGAAACCCCGCTCCATCCCGTTCCCCCGATCGGTGATATTATTTCTCATGATATCCCATGCCCGGCGGGGCGAACGGGAGGGAAAGATCGTGTTCCTTCTGGAAGCCATGGCGGAGAACAAGATTCGCGAAGCGATGGCGAGGGGGGAGTTCGAAAACCTTCCGGGCGCCGGAAAGCCTCTCCGCCTCGAGGACGACTCGATGATTCCCGACGACCTCCGCGTCGCCTACAAGATACTCCGCAACGCCGGGTGCATCCCCCCCGAACTGGAAGTTCGCAAGGAGATCGTCACACTCCGGGATCTGCTCCGGACCATCGAGGACGGGGAGGTAAAGAAGGAAAAGATTCGGGAGCTTAACTACAAACTTATGAAGCTTAGCATAATGGGAAAACGGATGGTCACCCTCGACGAATTCCCCGAGTACAAGGAACGGATCCTCGAAAAAATGGGCGCATGAAACCCTGGGTAACCCCTCTCCTTCCCGTTTCGGCCGCGGATTTTCGATCACGATAGAATCGTGGTCAGAGGGAGACCCCATCGCATGAACCCGGCCGATACGATCCCCGTTCCGAACGAGATTTCTCTCCACGTGCTCCGCGCCCTGCGGAAGAGAAAGAAACTCTGGCGGTTCCTCCGGGCGTTCTGCCGAGCCGCGGAGGACGCAAGGGGGTCCCCGTATCTCGTGGGGGGGATCGTCCGCGACCTCATCGAGGGGCGGCCGGGCAGGGACATCGACCTGATGGTCACCGGGATCGGGTTCGATGCGCTGGGGGAAATCGTCAGGGGACTTCCCCGGAGAGAACTCGGGATCCGGCGGGTCATCACGGCGGGAAAGCGGTTCGCCGTGTACAAGCTGTCGACCTCCTGGTCCGCTGAGGCGATCGACGTGGCGCTTGCGCGTTCGGAGTTCTCCACCGGCCCGGGCCACCGCCAGTTCGAGGTCCGCACCGACGGAGTCGATGCCCGGAGTGATGCGTCCCGCCGCGATTTCACGATCAACAGCCTGATGTTCTTTTTTCGTACCGGGAAAAACCGGCTCACGGGGGAGGTCATCGACTTTTTCGGGGGGCGGGAAGATCTCCGTCGCAAATGGATCCGGGGCGTGGGCAATCCGGAAGATCGGATCCGCGAAGACCCCCTTCGGATGCTGCGTGCCATCCGCCAGAAGAATGAACGGCCCGGCTACCGGATCGAGAAGAAAACCTGGCAGGCGATTTGCGGAGAAGCAAAGAAGCTGGTGGGAGCGATTTCCGGCGAGCGCGTCGTCGAGGAACTGGCGAAATCCCTGTCGGCGAACCCCTCCGGAACGGTGTCGGACCTGTACCGTACGGGAATTCTGCCGCTGTTGATCCCGGAGATTCCGAACTGGGGGGGCGCCCCGTTGTCGCGTCTGAAGAAGAGATACACCCTGCTTCAGGCTGCTCTCGGCCCCTTACTGCCGGAGACGGTGCTTTTCGCCAATCTCCTCTTGGACGTCGCCCAGAACGAGTCGCGCCACCGCGTTCGCGGGGAGAAACGGGATTTTCCGCACGGTCGACGGCGTCCCACCGCAGGACCGGTCGGCAGGGCTGCCTTCCGCCTTCCCCGCACGGATGCACTCGCCCGGCGGCTTCATATCCCACATGTCCGGCGAGTGGTCCAGCTGGTCGAGGACGTGTTCCGGCTGTTCCACCTCCGGATGCTGCGCAACCCGCACGCACAGATCGAACTGATATTCGACCGATGGGAGGAACATGAGCATCTGCATGCGCTCTACTCATCCGCCCGCACGGCGGCCTCGAGGCGTGTCGAGGACTTCCGTCCGGTCCTTCGAATAGCGGCAAGACAGCCCCCCCTTCTTTCCGGCGACGATATCCTCGCATTGGGGGTCCCGGCGGGACCCCGGGTGGAATCGATCCTCGAGGAGGTCCGGGAAGCCATGCTTACCGGCAAGGTTCCGGACAGAGACGGGGCGGAGAGACTGGCCTTGCTGTTACGCACGGAAAAGCAGATCCCTGCGATTTCTCACCGGTGTCGAAAACCGAGAAAAAACGTGAGCAGGAGCCCCATCAGGGCAAGATAGAGGACAAAACCGAGCGGGACGAGATTGTGAAGCGCCTCGATCTCGTAGAACATCATAAAACTGGAAAGTAGCGGACCGGCAACAGGGGTCATCTGCATCCCGGGGGAACCCGACTCTCTCTGCGAACTCCCTTCATTATACCGCAGGGGAGATGCCGCAGGCAGGATTGCCCCCTCCCCCGGCCACGGTTGTACAATGATTGGTGCGGGAGGAATCGATGAGAACCCATTGGTTCGTACTGCCGTTGGCGGCGGCATCCGTGATGATCATCATCCTGTCCGACGGGTGCGCCCCGAAGACGCAAGGTCTGCGGGACAACGGTCCCGCCACGGCTGTCCGTCCGCCCCCCGTGAAATCTGTGGATGTGCGTCTCCTGTCGGAAACACCGGAGGTTGCTCCGAAACCGCCCTACTCGGTGGCCGATGAGACTCGGGGCCGCTGGCTCACACTGTTCGAGGTAACCATGAGTCCCGTATCGGCGGGCACCCTTCCCGATACCAGATCGGCGAATGGTCAGGAAACGCAATCGACCGGGCCGGCGGGGGACCGCTGAAACGGGAATTTGTCAACGAACCGACCTGCCCCCGCGGCTACCCGAAAAGCCGAAACCGAATCCGCCTCTCGTGCCGCCCCGGACGGTACCGCCCGTATATACCTGGTTTCGCCCCGCGGAGTAGGAGCGGACGCTTGGCGATTGCACTACCGGTCCTCTGGTACCAGGTTCCGCCTGAGGCCTGGTCGTGGGAGAGGAGTAGGACCGGGCACGCGGCGATTGCACTGCCTGTCCCCCCCTGGTTCCGGGTTCCGCCTGAGGCCTGGTCGCGGGAGAGGAGTAGGAGCGGACGCGCGGCGATTGTACTGCCTGTCCCCTGGTTCCGGGTTCTGCCTGAGGCCTGGTCGCGCGGCCAGGTATGGGGGAAGCGGGCGCTTTGCCCCCCCTGGAAATCGATACTCCCTCTTCTTTCCCCGGGGAGGAGCGCCGTCCGGCTCCGGAAGGAACCACCGCGCTCGAGGAATGCACACGCGAGCGGACGTTGTATCCGTACTTCTCTGTCCGGGTCAGGGCATTCGACCTCTCCGCGCCAACCCCCGATCCCCGTCCCGGGCGGGGTGATGAGGAGGGTATCCGTTCCCATCTCTCCTGTCGTGCGGGGTTGTCCCTTGGGGGCCGTTCCGTCTCCCGATTCCGGGAGCGATTACTTTGCGTACTCGTGTTCCGGTCCGACCCCCTCCCGCCGGATCCGGGGGATCCGCGGTCGCCGCTTTGCACCGTCGGCCTTGCTTGGCTGCGACCCGGCGTGCCGCTCGCACCGACCGAAGCGTTCCTCTCCCCACGGACTGCCGTCCAGTCCCGCCAGTTGCCGCCTTGCTTCCCCGTCCCCCGCACGTAGACGGTTCCCCGCGAAAGAGGCCGCTGCCACGAGGTAAGACGGGTATCGGAGCGCGTGTACGCAATGCGAACCGACCGCTCCCCGGGACGCAGGGGAACCCAGCGCACGGTTCTGCCGTTGGGGACAAAGCGCACCCGTGCCGGGTAATAGTACGAATACCCATGGTAATACGGGTAACTGTACCCCCCCCACACGAAGGAGAAGGAGATGAACGACTGGTACGGATACCAGACCCAGCCGAACGCCGGGTCGGTGTACCAGTACCCGTAATGGTAGGGGTACCAGCCCCACGGCTCGTAGGAGACCCAGGTCCACCCATAGGGGGAAATCCAGGTCCATCGTCCGTAATAGTAGGGGGACCACTCCTGCGAAACACGTGGGCGCCACACGTATCCATATTCGGAGGAGAACACCCACTCCCCGTAATCGCGCAGTTCGTTGGCCGCAGCCGGAGGAACGCCGGCCTGTTTCTCGCTGTCCGAAAGAGGCGGAGGCTTCTCGAAAGAGTCCTGGTCGCCCCCCTCGTATTTCCCGACGCGAACCTCTTCCCCGATGGAAGCCTGCTCACCCGCCTTGACGGGGAACTCCCCCCGCTCTACCGTAACGGTTCCCTCACCCTCGCGGACGACAAGCGTCGTATCGCCGCCTTTCGTGACGGTCATCCAATACCTTCCGGGGACGGGGAATGCCGCTCTCCCTCCTCCGGGGACCGTAACGCTGACAGGGACAAAATCGGTTTCCGGCAAGTAGAAACGGATCTCTCCGGCCCGGAGCCCGAAATCGGTTTTCCCATTCTCGGTGCCAAGAAGGGAAAGCTCGGTGCCGCTCGTCAGGAGGACGAATTGCCCCCCGTGGAACTGCAGCTCCGCCTCGGATCCTTCCGGGATGCTGACCAGCGACCTCACGGGAACGGGACTGTTGCTGGAAAACTCCTCCCAGTCCCCGGAGTCGGGCGTACGGACCCAGGCGGACCCCTCGAAGATCTTCAGACGGGTAACGGAATATGCGGGAACACCGGCGACCTCCGCGCTCTCCTCCGCCGCATGACCCGGAACGGTAAACAGCGCCAATGCAACCGCCATCATCCCGATATGTTTCGCGAATTTCATTGCGCCTTCCCCCTTCCCTTGCCACCGTCACGCCGTTGGACGATCCGGCTACCTCTCCGGTTCTTCCGGCTCAGGAAATTCCCGGCGTCTGTATATCTGTGTATCGGTAATCTAGCCGGCACCGGGTCTGCTCTAAACCGGCATGCTGGTTAGACGCCTCCAGGCGGCAGGATTATTCAATCATTCTACCCGAATTCCGATGGGGGTTCCTCCCTTGCCCCGTTTCCATGATACCGTTTAAACCCTGACGGATCGGGAAAGTTCCGCTACTCCCATCCGTTGCAGGGATTGGTATACTTCTTATCCACTCGATCTGCCGCAGGGGGAGAATCTTGTACCGGCTGAACGACCGGAACCGCCGGATCGGAGAGATGTTTTCCTCGATAGCACCAAGGTACGACCTGCTGAACCGGCTCCTTTCCCTCGGGACGGACCGCCGGTGGCGCAGGGAAGCTGTCGCATGGATCAAGCCCGAAACGGGAGGGGTCCACCTGGACGTGGCGACCGGGACCGCCGACGTTGCTCTCGAGATCTTCCGGCAGAAGGGAAACGGGGCGTTCGTGGCCGGGGTGGACATATCGGCCGCGATGATGCGGATCGGAAGGGAGAAGGTTGCCCGCGCGGGGCTTTCAGGCAGGCTGGCGTTCGTCCTGGCGCCGGGAGAGGCTCTCCCCTTCCGGGACGACGCGTTCGACTCCGCGTCCATCGCCTTCGGGATCCGAAACGTGGTCCGCCGGGATCTGGGCCTCAAGGAGATGTGCCGCGTGGTGAAGCCGGGAGGGCGCGTCGTGATTCTGGAGTTCTCGCAGCCGGAGTCCGCCCTTTTCGGGGCCCTCTACCGGTTTTATTTCACCCGGGTGCTCCCGCTGCTGGGGGGTCTGTTTTCCCGCCGGAGCGCGTACACTTACCTTCCGGACTCCGTTCGGGAGTTTCCTCCTCCCCGGGAATTCGCCGAAATGATGCGGGATGCGGGATGCGACCCGGTTACATTCCGGGCGCTAACTCGGGGAATCGTGACTCTTTACGTCGGGATAAAGCATCCGGTTGCGGGCTAATTCGCCACCTGGACCTGACCGGCGTCGAGCCACCCTTCGAACAACGCGGTCGTGAGGTATCGTTCCCCCGCGTCGGGCAGAATCGTCACGATCGTCTTGCCTTCGAATTCGGGGGACCGGGCAAGCCGTACGGCTACGGCCGCCGCCGCCCCGCAGGAGATCCCGCACAGGATTCCTTCTTCCCGCGCCAACCTCCGGGCGAACTCGATCGATTCCTCGTTGGTGACGCTTTCCACCCTGTCCACCAGCGACAGGTCGAGCACATCGGGGATGAATCCCGCGCCGATCCCTTGAATCTTGTGAGGCCCCGGCGTAAGCGGTTCCCCCTGCAGTGTCTGGGAGATGACGGGGCTGTGAGCGGGTTCGACCGCCACGGAAAGAATCGGCTTCCCTTGCGTATTCTTGATGTATCGTGTAACCCCCGTGATCGTGCCGCCCGTTCCAACGCCGGAAACGAACACGTCGATCTTTCCCTCCGTATCCTCCCAGATTTCCGGGCCGGTCGTATCCTCGTGGATCTGCGGGTTGGCGGGGTTCGTGAACTGCTGCGGGAGAAAATATCCCGCGGGGTCCGACGCGACGATTTCGTTTGCCTTGTCGATCGCCCCCTTCATTCCCTTGGCCCCTTCCGTCAGAAACAGCTTCGCGCCGAATGCCTGCAGCACCGTCCGTCGCTCGATGCTCATCGTCTCCGGCATCGTGAGAATGATCCCATATCCCCGCGCTGCGGCAACGTAGGCAAGGGCGATCCCCGTGTTTCCGGACGTCGGCTCCACGATCGTCTTTCCCGGGCCGAGAAGTCCCCGCTTTTCCCCGTCCCACACCATCGAGGCGCCGATGCGGCATTTCACCGAGTATGCCGGGTTTCGCCCCTCGATTTTCCCCAGAACGATCGCTTTGGCTCCATCGGTGATCCGGTTGAACCTGACAAGGGGAGTTCTCCCTATCGAAAACGAGTTATCCTTGAACCATCTGGGCATTACGGCCCTCCCGATTTAATCGATGGTTTTAATAGTATTTAATCTGCCAAACGGTGTCAACAGGATTTCCCAGGCTTCCCATTTCCCGGGTTTGGCAGTATCTTTGTCGGATGAAAATCTCCACTCTTTGTGTGTTTTGCAGCTCGAGCGACCTGGTTTCAGAACATTTTCGGGAAGACACGATCGCCCTGGCCGACCGGATGGTAGAGGAACGGATCGCCCTTGTCTACGGGGGAGGATCGGTGGGCCTGATGGGGATCCTTGCAGACCGGGTTCTCGGCGGGGGAGGAGACGTCATCGGGGTCATACCCGAGTTCCTCCGCACGGAGGAGCTTGCCCACGAGGGGCTCACGGAAATGATCGTCACACAAACCATGCACGAAAGGAAAATCGAGATGGGCCGGAGAGCGGACGCTTTCGCGGTCCTGCCGGGCGGCTTCGGAACGATGGACGAGTTTTTCGAGATCCTTACGTGGAGGCAGCTGGGCCTTCACGCGAAGCCGATCATCGTCGCCAATACCTGGGGCTGGTTTGACCCGATCCTTTCCTACTTCCGGCACGCCGAAAACCTGCGCATGGTATCCCGCGAGAATCTTGCCCTGGTCGAGGTCGTCAGTGCAGGAGAAAAGATCGTGGAGACCCTGCTGCGCCGGCAAGACCCCGCAGGCTCTCTGCCCCGCCTTTCCCGGTCGTAGCTCTCCTAGCTCTGGGATTTCCCTCCCGTCCGGGATAGCAGCAGGTTGATGACGGTAGAGCAAAACACGACGAGGCAAGACGCCTCGGTGATGTCGACGGAGGGGACGGGCTCGCTCCCCGGGAGTCCGCTCACGGCATGGCAGTATCCGAGAATGGACTCGATACCCCTTGCCAGCCCCGGGGGAATCCTGAGCCTTCCGGCGACGGGTGCAATCGTTCCCAAGGCAACCTCTCCCGATCCGCCGGCCAGGGTATGGACGACGGCCGCCACCGCGATCAGGGCCTCGCGGGCCGCCTCCCTCGCGTCGGGATCGGGACGGCGGGAAAGGAATCTCACCGCGGATTGCAGGTGCCGACAGGCGGCGTCCAGATCGAAGAGGGTGAGTTTTTCTTCTGCCGTCATCACGGCGTCCAGTCCGAGTTCGTCCGGGAGAGGGACAAATCTGTCGCGCAGAAGCCGCACCGGTGCCAACTCCTCCTCAAGAACCCGGTTCAGGCCGCGCCGGACAAGTTTCCGGTCGGCTTCCTTGAACTCCGCCCGGTCGTCCGCGAGGAGGAACTCGAACAGATCGTAGACCTGGTAATCCGGAATCCGGAAAAAGATTTCCTTCAGAGAGCGGCGCGACGCATCGTTGTCGGAAGACGGCAGGTCGTCAATCGGTTGCTTGAAAAACGCCAGGCACGATCCCCGGAGGATCGCCCCCCACGCCGTACGGGAATGATCGTTGGAAGAAACGACTCGATAAAGCAGGTTCCAGAGGGAGTTTCGAAGCGGTGTCCCTCCCCCCCCGCCGCTGTCTGGCATAGGTACCTCCTCCCGGTAAATCATACCCAAAGGGCGAAAGGGGCGCAAAAAAACCCGGGGGAACCTATCCTCCGGGGACCGTCCCGATCGGGCTGGGTCAGATCCTATCCCTGGCGCGCCTGGTAGCCCGGGATCCACACCCGGACCTGCACGTCCCGGTAATGACCGGGAACCCAGATCCGGCGGGAATGACGATTCCCGTAGCCGTTCCCGGCGCGACCGCCGTAATGGTCGTCGTACCCGCGCTCGAAACGTTCGACTTCTCAGTGCCCGGGGACCCAGCGGCTTTCCACCCTGGCTTCGTAATGCCCCGGAACCCACACCTCTTCCGGGGGGTAATACGCCCTGGGAGAGGGGGCGTACAGGGGGACCGGGTAGGGCCGGGAATTCGCGATCGCATTACCCAGGATCGTCACACCGATGACCCCGGTCAGGATCTTCCCGGCCGTGGCCCACTCACTTTCCCCGGCCTGGGCGGGGGAAGGACCTGCTGACGGGACGGGAGCGACGAACCGGATATTCAATAGGCGGGATTATTCCGCGGAAATGATGAGAATCAGGACGCCTTTCCGGTAGGAGGGGCCGCCCACGATCACCATCCCCCCCCGGCTCAAGCCAAGCGTGGTGGTCAGCAGGTTGCGTTCCCCCTCCATGATCTGGACGGCAAGTCTCACCTTGTTTCCCTTGGCGGGGACGGGAGTAACACGCATGGAACGGTCGCCGGGAAGGCCGAACTCACCCGTTTCGTCCACGGAAAGGGTGCGCTTCAGGCGGTCGATCATCCGGTAGGAGGAGTAGTTGAACATGGATTGAAGCTGGTTGCGGATCGAGGAGAGCTCGGGGTCAATCGTAGGGCCATCCTGGGAGGCCACGACGACCCCCACGTCGATTGCGACCTGTGCGTCGGGGGATGCTACGGCGATTTGCGCGATAAGGAGAAGACCGATAAAGGCGATCGCCGTGAGGCGACGCCCCGGATGCGAATCAGGTCTTCCCATTTTCGATAATCCATATCACCCGTGGAAGTCCCTTCCCCTTGTCCACCAGGGCTACGGTCGCCGTGTCGGATTCGAGGGATTCCACCGTGACGTCGAAGCTTTTCGGGTGAAACGGAACCCTCGCCCCATCCGAAGGATAGAACAGAAGGGCCACAACCGCAACAATAGCGGCCACAGGAACCCAGAACCACCGCCGGAGAAGACGGGCAAGCCCGGGCTCCTTCCGCTCCTCGATCCCGGCGCGAACTCTCGTCCACAAGGGGGAAAGCGCAAGCTCCCGTTCGCCTACCTGTACGGCGGACCACAGCCGCAGCATGTCGCCGACCCGCCTGAGTTCCTCCTCCTCGGCTGCGCACGCCCGGCAGGCACCGAGGTGTTCACGGACCGCTCTCGCAGAATCAGGCGGAAGGCGCCCGTCGATATGGTCCTGGATCATCTCTCTTGCTTTCGTGCAATCCATATCTTCACCCTTCCCGGAAACCTTTTAGCGCCCCTTTCAGTTTCGCCCGTGCGTAATGAAGACGCGACATCACGGTGCCAACCGAGCAATCCAGAACCCGGGCGATTTCCTCGTATGCAAGTCCCTCCACTTCCCGCAGAAGGATGACCGTCCGATGGTATTCCGGAAGGGCCGCGATGGCCCGGGTGAGCCCCTCCGAGAGTTGCCGGTTCTCCGCCAGTTCCTCGGGGGTCTTCGGATATACCATGGCTTCGGGATCCGACGTATCCCCGGAAACCCAGGCTTCGTCGAAAGGAATCGTCTGCGATCTCGATGTCTTCCTCCACCGGTCTATCGCCTGGTTGACCAGAAGACGATAGAACCAGGTGTAAAAATTCGACCCGAACCGGAAGTCTTTCAGCCGGTAGTACGCTTTCACGAACGCATCCTGCACTACATCCTGGGCCTCGTCCGGATCCCCCACGATTCCCCGGGCCACCCCGTACGCCCGCCGCTTGTAGCGCTCCATAAGATCGCGAAACGCCCCCTCGTCCCCGGCCAGCGAACCCCGGACGAGATCTTCGTCCGGCGGGTGCGCTTTTTCCTTCTCACTCATAGGACGTGACATTCCCCCGATCTATTCATCCCCCGATACACCGGCTCAGTGGATTTCCCCCCAGTGTTTCCCCCTGCTTACCGATACCGTGAGCGGTACGGAGAGGGAGGCAGCCCCTTCCATCGCCCCCGTCAGGAGCCGCTCGACCTCGGGGACTTCAGCCTCGGGGGCCTCGACAATCAGTTCGTCGTGGACCTGGAGAACCAGCCCTGCGTGCATGCGACGTTCCCGGAATTCGCGGTCCACCCGGATCATCGCCATCTTGATGATATCGGCGGCGCTTCCCTGGATCGGCGTATTGATCGCCATCCTCTCCGACGCCTCCCGAAGAACCTTGTTCTGGGAGTTGATGTCCCGGAGGAATCTCCTCCTGCCCTGGATGGTGTGAACGTATCCGTCCGATCGCGCCTGTTCCTTGAGTTCCTCGATGTATCGGTATACGCCCGGATAGCGTTCAAAGTACTGGTCGATGTACTGCTTCGCCTCCTTGCCGCCGATCCCAAGCTCCCGGGAAAGCCCGAAGGGACTCATCCCGTAAAGGATTCCGAAGTTGATCACCTTGGCCCTGCGACGGAGCTCGGGCGTGACCTCGTCGGGCGCCACACCGAAGACGCCGCATGCGGTAGCGACGTGGATATCCTCCCCGTCCCGGAACCTTCGCGTGAGTTCGGCGTCCCCCGAAAGATGTGCAAGAAGCCGCAGCTCCACCTGGGAGTAGTCGGCGCCGACGAAGAGGCACCCCGCTTCTGCCACGAACCCCGACCGGATCCTCCTTCCCAGGTCAGCGCGCACCGGGATGTTCTGCAGGTTGGGATCGGAGGAGGAAAGGCGGCCCGTTGCGGTTTGCGTTTGGTGGAATGTCGTGTGAATGCGCCCGTCCCGCGAATCCACCATCCCGGGAAGGACATTGACGTAAGTGGACCGTATTTTCGCAAGCGTCCGGTATTCGAGAACGAGGCCGGGAATCTCGTGCGCTCCCTTCAGTTGCTCCAGCACCTCCACGTCCGTCGAGTAGCCCGTCTTCGTCCTCTTGACCGGCGGAAGGCCGAGCTTCTCGAATAATAGAAACGAGAGCTGCTTGGGGGAATTGATGTTGACCTCCGGGCCTGCGATCTCCGCCACTTTCTCTTCGATTTCCCGCGTCCCTTCGGCCAGCTCTTCCGACAACTCCCTGAAGATCCTGGCATCGATGCGGATCCCCTTCTTTTCCATCCGGAACAGGACCGGCAGCAACGGCATGTCGACCTCGCGGAAGATGCCCGCGAGTCCTGCCTCCGAGAGCTTCCCCTCGAGGACCTCTCCGATCCGAACGATATCCTCCGCAAGAGCCGCAGGGTCGCCCGCTCCCTCCCCCGACCCCTCGCGCCCCGGAAGGAACCGCTCACGCAGTTTGGACAGGTTCGGCGTGCCCTCCTCCGGTGCGAGGAGGTATGCGGCGACCTGCAGGTCGAACAACGCCTGCTCCCAGCCGGAGGAAGAGACGTCTCCGTGGTCCCTCAGGAATGCCTTCCCGTCGTAGAGATAGACCGAACCCCCCGCTTCGGCGATTCGGCGGATGAGCTCCGTGACGGTGTGCCCGGGAAGAAGCCAGATCCCTTGGCCGGCCACCGCAGCGGCGATTTTCTCTCCCTTTTCCCCCGAATCGGCGACGGCCACCCGGACGGATGCATCGCGGCCGATTGCACGGAACAGATCCCCGGCCCCCTCCGTCCGGATCCCTTCCCGCGGGCGGGTCTTCCCGGAATCGGAAAACGGCAATGCCGCAGGCGGAATATCGAGTTCCTCGAGGAGCTTTCGAAACCCGAGCTTCCGGAAAAGTGCGGCAACCTTGTCCCGACGCATCTTCCCGGGCGCAAGCTGGTCGATATCCCGGGAGAGCGGGATGTTCCTGTCGATCACCGCCAGCTTCCGGCAGAGCCGGGCCATCTCCGCGTTCTTTTCGATCTTCTCCCTCTGCTTTCCTTTCAGCCTGTCGGTTCGGGCGAGGAGGTTTTCCACCGTTCCGAATTCCCGGATCAGACCGGAGGCCGTCTTTTCGCCGATGCCCGGGACTCCGGGGATGTTATCGGAGGGATCCCCCGCCAGGGCAAGCAGATCCGCAACCTGCCCGGGTCCTACCCCGAAGGTATCGCGGACCTCCTCTTCTCCTACCGTCTTTTCCTTCAGGCTGTCCCGGATGCGGACCTTCTCCGAGACAAGCTGGTAGAGATCCTTGTCGGAAGAAACGATGATGACATCCATCCCTTTCTCCTCGGCGAGCCGGGACAGGGTGCCGATAATGTCGTCCGCCTCCGCACCGGGCACTTCGATCCTGGGAACGCCCAGCGCATCGATGACTTCCTTGACCATCGGGATCTGGGCAAGGAGCTCCTCGGGAACCTTGAGCCGGTTTGCCTTGTATTCGGGGAAAAGGTTGTGCCGCTGGGTGGGCCCGGGGGAATCGAAGACGGCGGCGAGGGCGTGGGGATTCTCCTCCCGGAGGATCTTCAGGAGGATCCGCGAAGTCCCCAGCACGACGTTGGTCGGGGTCCCGTCCGGCGCCGTGAGGCGCGGCAGCCCGTAGAATGTGCGGTAGAGGACATTGTGCCCGTCAATCAGATAGAGGGACGTCATCTGCGGCCTGTCGGGATTCCACCACCAGCGTCCCGGCGAATGTATCTCCCGCCCTCTGACCATCGGCGTCGTAGAACCCGAGATACGTCTCGATAAGAAGAATCACCAGCCCCACGGTGAAGGCAAGGAAAGGGCCGATGAACGGAACGAGGTAGAAAAGGAAAGGAGAGGCGACGGTCAGGTTTCTCAGAAGGGAGGAAGGAAAATCCATCGGTTCCCGGTCGACGCGGACGACCTGGAAGCCCGTCAGCCACTTCCCGGCGCTTCGTCCCCCGGGGAACCCGTCGCACATCAGGAGATAGAACAGAGCGGCGGCCGCCCCGGCGGCGCCGGGTATGTGCCACAACGACATGGCGATTATCAGGTCCGCGGCCTTGCCGGAGATCCGGGCGAGGTAGCGCGCGCGGCGCGCCTCCCGGAAGTACTCGCTCTGCTCCTCCCATCGAAACCCCACTGTTCACTCTCCCCCTTCCTCTGTCGCCCGGGAGAAGAAAAGGAACGCCATCGAGGGCCTGCGGTTTCCGGGCTGGGTCACGAAGTGAATCGAATCGAACCTGTATCCTTCCGCGGTCCAGCGATTGAGCTCCGCCTCGATTTCCTCGTCGAAAACTTTCGAGATCTCGACGACCTTGTAGGAAGCGTCCTTCGGTTCCGGCATCCCGGTCACTCCGTGAGTGCTTTCGCCGCCTCCTTGGCGGCGTAAGTCAGAATCAGATCGGCCCCGGCCCGCTTGATCGACACCAGGATCTCCATCATCACCCGAGGGCCGTCAACCCATCCCAACTTCTCCCCGGCCTTCACGATCGAGTACTCCCCGCTGACATTATAGGCCGCCACAGGCAGGTCGAAAGTGTCGCGGACACGGCAGATGACGTCGAGATAGGGGAGCGCGGGCTTGACCATGACAATGTCCGCACCTTCCTGGATGTCGAGCGCCACCTCCCGGAGCGCCTCCCTCGCGTTGGGGGGATCCATCTGGTACGAGCGGCGGTCACCGAACCTGGGGACGCTCTCCGCCGCGTCCCGGAAGGGACCGTAGAACCCGCTTGCGTACTTCGCCGCGTACGACATGATGGGGATCCCTTCGTATCCCTCTTCGTCAAGCGCCCTCCGGATGGCCGCCACCCGCCCGTCCATCATGTCGGAGGGAGCCACCAGGTCCGCTCCCGCCCGGGCGTGCGTCACGGCGCTGCGGGCCAGGATGTCGAGCGTCGCGTCGTTGTCCACGTCGCCCTCGGGGTTTAGGATCCCGCAATGGCCGTGATCGGTGTATTCGCAGAAGCAGACGTCGGTGATGACCAGGATATCGGGAACGGCATCCTTGATCGCACGGACGGCCGTCTGCACGATCCCGTCGTCGGAACAGGCGTCCGACCCCACGGGGTCCTTTTTCGCCGGGATGCCGAAGAGGAGAATGGCGGGTATTCCCAGGCCCCGGACCTCCCTGACCTCCTTTACGAGGTTTTCCACGCTCAGCTGGAAAACGCCGGGCATCGAGGGAATCTCCTTCCGGATCTTCCTGCCGGCGGCAACAAACAGGGGATAGATCAGATCGTCCACCGAGAGGATCGTCTCCCGTACCATCCGGCGGATTCCCTCGTTCCTTCGCAGCCGCCTGGGGCGGTGTTCGGGATACGTCATGGGGTCTTAACCTCCGCGGGAAGGGGAAGCGAGGTGCGCCTCGATCGCCTCCAGCATCCCGGCCAATGTGAATGTTTCAGGCATGATGTCCACGGCGTAATTCCTTTCTTTTACGGCCTTCGCGGTAACCTCCCCGATCACGGCAATCCGGCTCCGGGAGAGGACGGACGCCGCGCGCTCCTCCCCCAGCAGGAGAAAGAAGTTCCGGAACGCCGAAGGGGATGCGAAGGTACACACGTCGGGAGGCATCTCCCCGATCTCCGCGGCGATCTTCTCGTCTCCCACAGGCAGGTCGTTCCGGTACGCCGTCACGACATCCACCGTACCACCCAGGGAGCCGATCCCCTCCGGAATCACCTCCCGGCCCTCTTCGGCCCGCGGGAGAAGAAATCGTTTCCCCGAAACTCCCTTTCGGGCCAGCGCCTCCACCAACCCTTCCGCGGTGTGCCTTTCCGCCGAGAGATGAACGGGGAAACCGTGCCGTGCGATCTCCCGGGTCGTGCCGGGCCCGACGGAGGCGATCCGGACTCCCTCGGGAATCTGCCGGGTTCCCCGTTTCGCCGCTCGTTCGAAGAAGAACCGGGCGGCGTTGGCACTTGTGAAAAGCACCCAGTCGAACACCCCCAGGCAGGCGATTGCCTCGTCCAGGGGGACGGTGTCGTCGGGGGGGACCAGCCGGACCGTGGGAAATGTCACCGGTACTCCTCCCCGCTTCCGGATGACCGCGGATAACGCTTCCGCCTGGCCTTCGCCCCGAGTTACCAGGATCCTTTTCCCCCGGAGAGACATCCGGCTAGCGGTTCGCCGCACGGTACACTTCGTCCAGGATCTCCTTCGCGCCGCGGGCGAGCAACTGCTCGGCAAGGCCCACCCCCAGCGCCTCCGGATCGGAGGTGCTCCCCCTGGCACTGCCGCGGATGATCTCGGACCCGTCGGGACGCCCCACCATCCCCTTGAGGAAGATGCCGTCCCCTTCCGTACGTCCGTAAGAGGCGATCGGGACCTGGCACCCCCCCTCGAGCCGCTTCAGAAACCCCCTCTCGGCACGAACCGCGAATGCGGTGTCCCGGTCGTTCAGGAACGAAACCGCCTCCCGGGTGTCCAGGTCATCTACGCGGATCTCGATCCCCAGGGCCCCCTGCCCGATAGCGGGCAGCGACATCTCCTCGGGGATGTACTCGGTTATCTTCGCCTCCCATCCCAGGCGTCGAAGTCCCGCTGCCGCGAGGATTATGGCGTCGTAGCGGCCTTCTTCCATTTTCCGGATGCGGGTGTCGAGGTTCCCGCGGAGAGTCTCTACCGAAAGATCGGGACGAAGGCCGAGAAGCTGGGTCTGCCTGCGCAGGGAACTCGTCCCCAACTTCGCCCCTTGCGGGAGCTCCTCGAACTTCCGGTATTTCGCGGACAGGAAGGCGTCCCGAGGATCCTCGCGTCGCGTGATGGCGACGATCGCGAGCCTGTCGGGCAGATCGGTGGGAACGTCCTTCATCGAGTGGACTGCGAGATCGATATCCCCGGAGAGCAGCGTCTCCTCGATCTCCTTGACGAACAGTCCTTTTCCCCCGACCTTGGCAAGCGGAACATCGAGGATCATGTCCCCCGTCGTCTTGATCCTCGTGATCTCGACCTTCCTGCCCGTCCTCCTCTCGATCTCGAACTGGATGAACTCGGCCTGCCACAGGGCGAGCTTGCTGCCTCGGCTGCCGAGACGGATCACCTGGCTTGTCTTGCCCAATCCACCTTCCTCCTGATTTTGTCCACCCTAATCCTGCGGCGTTTCCCCGGTTCTGTCCGCATCCCCGGTCCCGGCCCGTTCCGATGCTTCCGTAAGATCGAAGATCTCCCTGACCACCGTTACGAGGTCCATCTGGTTTTTGCCGTTGGCGTCCTTCTTGAGCGAGGAGATCGGGGCGTGGAGGATCTTATTGAGAAGCGAGGAGGCGAGGGACTCCACCACCTTCCTCATCTTCGGATCCTCCGTCCCGAGCATCGTCATCGCCTTGGCCACCTCGGTGTTCTTCACCTCCTCGTACTTCCTGCGGAGGTTGATGATGGTGGGCGTAGCCTGCTGGGCATCGAGCCATCGGCGGAACGAGTAGACCTCCTCCGTCACGATTTCCTCGGCCTTCAACGCCTCCCTCTGGCGCTCCTCCAGGTTCGTCTCGATGACGTTGTTCAGGTCGTCGATATCATAGACGTACACGTTGTCGACCTGGTTCGCGTCGGGGTCGATGTCCCGGGGAACGGCCATGTCGATGAAGAACATCGGCCGGTTTTTCCGGATCCGGATGATCTCCTCGATATCCTGTCTCTGGAGGATGAAATGCGGGGCACCTGTGGAGGAAATAACGATGTCGGCCCGCTTCAGGTGGACCGGAATCTCGTCGAACCGGATCGGCATTCCTCCGAACTCCTCGGCGAGCTTTACCGCGCGCTCGAAGGTCCGGTTGGTCACCATGATCCCCTTGACGCCCGCGGAGATGAGGTGACGGGCCGCCAGCTCGCACATCTCCCCCGCCCCGATAAGCAGCACGGTCTTGTCCGAAAGATCTCCGAAGATCTTTCGCGCCAGCTCGACCGCGGCGTAGGAGACCGATACGGCGCTGCTTGCCACCTTGGTCTCCGTGCGCACTCTCTTTGCCACCGAGAACGTTTTTGCGAAGAACTTGTCGAGAACCGGCCCGATCGTGCGGAACTCCACCGCATAGCCGTACGCGTCTTTCACCTGACCGAGGATCTGCGGCTCGCCGAGCACCATGGAGTCCAGACTGCTGGCCACCCGGAACAGGTGCTTCACCGCTTCGTCCTTCTCGTAGTGGTAAAGATGCCCGTTCAGCTCCCCCAGCGGGATCCCGTGGTAGGCGGCCATGAACTCCTTGGCTTCGGAGGTCCCCTGGGGACCCCGGGTGGTCAGCGCGCAGATCTCGACCCGGTTGCACGTGGACAGGATCACCCCCTCCTTGAGCGACTCCCTCTCGAGGAGACTACGGAGCGCATGTCCGATCGCCTCCGTGGGGAACGCGAGACGCTCTCGAATTTCCACGGGGGCGGTCCGGTGATTGAGTCCTATGATGACGATGTGGCCCATCGGGAAATCCCTGTCCTCCCCCTCACCGCGACAGACTGGAGTAGGAGTGGAGGCCCGGCAGGAGGAGATTGACGCCCAGGAACGTAAAGAGGATCGCGCCGAACCCGACGATCGCGAGGATCGCCGCCTTGCGTCCCCGCCACCCCACCGTCAGCCGCCCGTGAAGAAGCGCGGCGTAGAGGAGCCACGTAATGAGCGACCACGTCTCCTTCGGGTCCCAGCTCCAGTAGGACCCCCAGGCGTACTCGGCCCAGATGGATCCGGTGATGATCCCCACGGTGAGGAGGGGGAAGCCGATCGTCAGACACCGGTAATTGATCCCGTCGAGCACGTCAAGCGAGGGCAGACGCTTGAAAATCGCTCCCATTTTCTTGTGCTTGACCTGTTTTTCCTGCATCAGATACATGATGCCCGCGCCGAAGGCGACGGCGAAGACCGCGTCACCGACGAACAGAAGAAAGACGTGAATCGGCAACCAATAGGAGTTGAGAGCCGGTGCCAGTCCGGCGACCTCCCCCGGCAGGAATGCGGAGAAGATGCTGAATATGAAGGCAAGCGGAGCCACGAACGCGCCCAGGGTCCGCAAACCGTAGCGGATTTCCACGACCAGGAAGGCGCCCGCGATCGTAAGCGCGAAAAACGAGAGCGACTCGAACAGGTTCGTGACGGGTGTGTACCCCGCCGCTGCCCACCGCAGACCGAACCCGGCGGCGTGGAGGATGACGCCGATCATCAGGGACATGCGGCCCAGGCGTGCGCCCCTCTCATTCAGCGTGATGATGAAGTAGAGGTAGAGGAGAGCCCCGGCCAGATAGAAGAAGGTGGTTACCTTCAGTAGGGCAATGTGCATTTTGTCATTGTAATTCAGGGGAGAGAGGGGAACAAGCACAACTCGGCAGACGGGGGCGTTCCGGACGGTACCCTCGGGGGAAGACCCGAACCGGGGATCGCGTGATACGATGTCGAACGTGGGACATCGCCCCCTTTTTCTCTGTCTTCCTTTCGCCCTGGCCGCCGCCTTCCTGTCCTGCTGTACCCCCCGGCTGCCGGTGGACGAAGGAACCCTCGTAATCGCTCTGCCGGGGGCCCCGTCGAGCATTGATCCGCGGCTTGCGACCGACGCGTACGGCACCCAGATCCTGCAGATGACGCACGCCTCCCTGATCCGGATGGACGCAGCGGGGAATCCCGTTCCGGATCTTGCGGAGCATTGGGAGGAACGATCCCCCACCGAGATCGTCTTCCGGCTCCGCGAGGGGATCCGGTTTCACGACGGGAGAGTGCTCTCGTCCGCGGACGTACGCTACACCTTCGCGTGGATCCTCGACCCGGCGAATCGCTCTCCCCACAGGGCGACGTACGAAATGATCCAATCGATCGCCACTCCCGACCCCCGCACGGTGATCTTCCGGCTTACCGAGCCATTCGCCCCGTTTCTCGCCGGGATGGTGCGGGGGATCGTCCCCGCGGGATCGCCCCCCGCGGGCTACTCCCCCTCCATCGGGGCGGGCCCCTACCGGGTGGACGACTTCCAGCAGGACGCCGCGATCTCCCTTTCCCGGTTCCCGGGATACTACGGCAGTGCCCCGGGGATCGATCGGGTGATCGTCAAATTCCTCCCCGACGACAACGTGCGATTCCTCGAACTGAAAAAGGGGAGCGTCAACTTCGTCCTGAACGGGGTTGACCCCCACCTGCTCCCCGCCGTCCTGGAAAACGAACACCTGGTGATGGAGGAAGCGCCGGGGAGCAATGCGTCCTACCTCGGATTCAACCTGCGGGATCCGGTCCTGTCCGACGTGCGTGTGCGTCGTGCCATCGCCTTCGCCATCGACCGCGAGGCGATCCTCAGAACCCTTTGGGAAGGACACGCGGACCCGGCCGATTCCATCCTTGCACCCGGCTTCTGGGCTCATGCAGACGGAATTCCTCCTGTCCGTCACGACCCTTCCGAGGCGGGTCGACTCCTCGACTCCGCCGGCTACCGCGACCCCGACGGGGACGGACCAAGGCCCCGCTTCCGTCTGACCTACAAGACCTCGCAAAACGAGTTGCGGCGGCAGATCGCTGCCGTCATCCAGGAACAACTGCGCCAGGTGGGGATCGCCTTGGAGATCCGGTCGTTCGAGTGGGGAACCTTCTTCTCGGACATCCGGAAGGGGAACTTCCAGCTCTACAGCCTGACCTGGGTCGGTATTCAGGACCCGGACATCTATTACTACGCTTTCCACTCCGGCCAGGTCCCGCCCCAGGGAGCCAACCGGGGAGGATACCGGAACCCCGAGCTCGACCGGCTGGTGGAGAAAGGCCGCCGGGAACCGTCGCGCAGGAAAAGGAAGGAGATCTACCGAAAGGTGCAGGTCCTCCTCGCCCGCGACCTCCCCGTGTTCCCCCTCTGGATCAACCGGAACATCCTGGTCCGGGACCGCCGCTTTTCGGGTTTCGTGATCACCCCCGACGAGGACTACACCTCGGTGAAGGCGATGTCCCTCTCCCCGAAGAAGGGGCGATGAGATGAGGGGGTATCTCCTCGCCCGCCTCCGCCACATGGTCCCTGTCGTCCTTGGAGTCGTGACGGTCGTCTTCCTCCTCATTCACCTGATCCCCGGCGATCCCGTCGAGATCATGCTGGGCGAGAGCGCCCTCGCCGCGCAGAAAGAGGAACTTCGCAGGGAGCTTCACCTCGACCGCCCCGTGGTCATCCAGTACGGGGAATTCCTGCTCGGACTGGCGAAAGGTGACCTGGGAACCTCCTTCCGAAGCCGTGAGCCGGTGCTGCGGGAGATCCTCCGGCGGGTTCCCGCGACCTTCCTCCTCTCGGCCGCCTCGATTCTCGTCGCCCTCCTCGTCGCCGTGCCTCTCGGGGTCTTGTCGGCACTCAAACAGCACTCCCTGCTCGACCACTTGTCCGGATTTCTCGCGATGCTCGGCCTGTCGATGCCGAACTTCTGGCTGGGGCCCCTGCTCATCCTGATTTTCTCCCTCGAACTCGGGTTGTTTCCCGTTTCGGGGTACGGTACCGCCGGCCACCTGGTCCTCCCTGCGGTGACCATGGGAACGGGGATGGCGGCGATCCTCATGCGGATGCTGCGCTCTTCCCTTCTGGAGGAAATCCGTCAGGACTACGTGCGTGCCGCTTGCGCCCGGGGACTTTCCCGGCGCGCCGCGGTAGTCCGGCACGCGCTTGCGAACTCCCTGATTCCCGTCCTCACCGTGATGGGTTTGCAGTTCGGCGCTCTGCTCTCCGGAAGCATCATCACCGAGACGATCTTCTCCTGGCCGGGGATCGGACGCCTCACCATCCAGGCGATCGAGGCACGGGATTACCCCCTGGTACAGGGGTGCATACTGTTCATCGCGATCTGCACGGTGATCGTCAATCTCCTAACGGATCTGCTCTATTCCCGCCTCGACCCGAGGATCCGGTATGAGTGAACGCGCCTCCTGGAGAATCCTGGTGGGACGCGTCGCCCGGAACCGGGCGGCCGTCGCCGGGGCGGCCTTCGTACTGCTGTTTCTGCTCGTGGCCGTCCTCGCCCCGTGGCTCGCCCCGTACGCCCCGGGGGCGCAGGCGCTCGATTCCGGATTGTCCGGCCCTTCCCGGGCCCACTGGCTCGGGCAGGACCGTCTGGGGCGCGATCTGCTGAGCCGGCTCGTGTACGGCGCACGCATCTCGGTTGCGGTGGGGCTCGGCACGGTCTCCCTGTCGCTTCTGATCGGGCTTCTCGTGGGGGCGGCGTCGGGATTTTTCGGGGGGAAGGTCGACAACGTCCTCATGCGGCTGGCCGACGTTCTCCTCGCTTTCCCCGGGATCCTGCTCGCCATCGCGATCACTTCCGTCCTCGGGCCTTCCCTGCGCAACGTCCTCATTGCCCTGTGCGCACTCGGCTGGGTGGGATACGCCCGCCTCATCCGGGGACAAATCCTGAAGGTCAAGGAGATGGAATTCGTCCAGTCGGCGACGGCGGTCGGGAGCCCTCCCGCACGGCTGCTTCTTGTCCACATTCTCCCGAACGCAATCTCGCCCGTCATCGTCGAGGCGACCTTCGGCATCGCACGGGCGATCGTGGCAGAGGCGGGCCTGAGCTTTCTGGGATTGGGAGTGAATCCCCCCACTCCCTCCTGGGGCGCGATGATCAGCGAAGGAAGGCATTTTCTCTTCGTCGCACCCCACCTGACCACCGTCCCGGGCCTGGCCATCATGGCAACCGTGATGGCATTCAATTTCCTCGGGGACGGACTCCGGGACGCCATGGACGTGCGGGAGGAGATCCGGTAGGCCGGAACGGATGAAATCGTCCGTCATTTTCTTAATTCGGGAAACCATTCCCGAAACATAGAATCTATCTCCTTGACAACGGCTTGCTGCTTCCAATGTAATAAAAAAACAAACCCCGTTTAACTCCCCGGGAGCATCCCTAAAGGGGGGTGATCCATCAAGGCCTCGTTAGTTTACTCAATTACTTGGGTAGTGTCGGCTTTCCGGCAGAAACGAATCGATCTTCGACGGAAGGAGGTTGAAAGAATGGGGAAAATAAAACGGTGGACCATTACCCGGCGGGACTTCATCAAGGCGGCAGGCATCGGTGCTGTCGCTGCGGGAGCCGGACCGACCATCATTGTTCCCCGCAGATCCTACGGGGCGAGCAAGACCTTGAAGATTCTCCAGTGGAACCACTTCGTCCCGGGGTACGACAAGTGGTTCAACAACACGTACACGAAGGAATGGGGTGCGAAGAACGGTTTGGAGGTCATCGTGGACAACATCGGGCTCGCGGGATTAAACGCCCGCGCGGCAGCCGAGGTTTCCGCCCAGAAAGGGCACGACCTGTTCATGTTCCTGTGGCCGTCGCCGGACTTCGAAGACCAGGTGATCGACCACAAGGAGATCTACCAGGAGTGCGAAAAGAAGTACGGCAAGCCCATCGACCTGGCCGTCAAGAGCACCTACAACCCGAAAACGAAGAAATATTACGGTTTCTCCGACAGCTACGTCCCGGACCCCATCAACTACCGGAAGGACCTCTGGGGCGATGTCGGGATGGCAAAGGGGCCGGACACTTGGGACGACATGCGCGTCGGCGGAGCGAAGATCAAGAAAAAGCACGGCATTCCGGTCGGGGTCGGCCTGTCGGCCGAGATCGACACGGGAATGGCCATGCGGGCGATCATGTACGCCTACGGGGCCTCCGTACAGGATGAGGACGGGAACCTCGCACTCAACTCCAAGAACACGCTCGAGGCCATCAAGTTCGTGAAGGCGCTCTTCGAGGAAGCGATGACTCCGGAGGTCCTCGCGTGGGACGCCTCCTCGAACAACCGAGCGATGCTGGCGGGCAAGGTCTCCTCCGTCCTGAACGCGATTTCCGTCACCCGGACGGCGGAAAACGAGAAGATGCCGATCGCCGATAATATCCTTATCACTAAGGCGGCCAAGGGCCCGGTGCGACGCATCGGTCTCGAGCACGTCATGGACGTCTACGTGATCTGGAAATTCGCCGAGAACATCGAGGGGGCGAAGAAGTTCCTCGTCGACTACATCGGCAACTTCAAGAAAGGATTCCTGGCCAGCGAGTTCTACAACTTCCCCTGCTTCCCCAAGACCGTCCCCGACATTAATAAGCTGATCGCAAACGACCCGAAGGCGAACCCGCACGACAAGTACGCGGTTCTCTCGGACGTGCTGGACTGGGCGACAAACGTCGGGTACCCGGGATACGCAAACGCAGCGATCGCCGAGGTCTTCAGCACGTGGGTCCTGAACACGATGTTCGCCAAGGCGGCCGTCGGTGCGGAAACCCCCGAGGCGGCGCTCGCCCAGGCCGAAAAAGCATGTCAGAAAATCTGGGACAAGTGGAAAGAGAGAAAAATGATCTGACGGAGGCGGAAACCCTTTCGGAATGAGGAAACGACGGTACGGGGGGCACTCCCCAACCCGGCAACCCGGGAAAAACGTGTGTCCCCCGGATTCGTGAAGTGGCTTTACAATAAAAGAAAAGAATTCCTTCGACCTGTCCATTCCTTGTTGTTAGTTTGCATAACGTACGAACGGGAGGCGACAGATCCTTCATGGCCACTGTCGAGACGAGGAACGTCAAGAAACATTTCGGCGATGTGAAGGCTGTCGACGGCGTCGACCTTTCGGTAAAGGAAGGGGAATTCCTGGTTTTCCTTGGGCCGTCGGGCTGCGGGAAGACCACGCTGCTCCGGATGATCGCCGGGCTGGAGACCCAGACCTCGGGGGATATTCTCATCGGCGGGGAGGTGGTGAACGACCTGCCCCCCCGCGCGAGGAAGATCGCCATGGTCTTCCAGAGCTATGCCCTCTACCCGCACATGACGGTCTACAAGAACATCGCCTTCCCGCTCAAGGCCCAGGGTTTTCCCGGAGACCAGATCCCCGGGAAGGTGGAGTGGGCCGCTTCCACTTTTGGGATCGGAAATCTGCTTCACCGCAAGCCACGTGAGCTGTCCGGAGGGGAAAGGCAGAGAGTCGCCCTCGCCCGGGCTGTCGTCCGGGAGCCGAGCGTCTTCCTGCTCGACGAGCCGCTGTCCAACCTGGACGCCAAGCTGCGAACGTCGGCGAGGGACGAACTCCAGCAGTTCCAGCGAAGGATCGGGACCACCACCATCTACGTGACCCACGACCAGGTGGAGGCGATGGGGCTCGGGGACCGGATCGCGGTGATGAGTGGCGGAAAGGTGCGGCAGTTCGGATCGCCCCAGGAGGTCTACAACGATCCGGCCGACACCTTCGTGGCCGGATTCCTCGGTTCACCCCCCATGAATCTTTTCGAGCGGGACGACTACCTCGCGGGGTTTCGTCCCGAGACGTTTCTCCCGGTCGGCGTTCACGACACGAGCGAGCCCCTGGTCACCCTGTGGGCCAAGATTCACCGTGTGGAAAACCTGGGGGCGGACCGCCTGCTGTACGGAATCATGCGCGACACCTTCCCGAACGAAAAGGTAATTATCAATATCCCGTTTACGGTGGAAATGCGGATCATCCCCGGAGAGGTCTACGAGTTCGCGGTAAAGGAGAAGGACATCAAGTTCTTCGATCGGAGCACGGGGTTGCGGACCGAACCGCGGCGGTTCTGGGAACGGCGGCCATGACTCCCCGTTCCCAGAGGTTCGCGGACAACGAGAAATGGCTGGGGCGTGTGATGATCGCGCCTGCGATCGTCTACATCGTCGTGGTGGTCGGTCTCCCCTTTTTCCTCGCCCTCTTCTACTCCGTGAGCAATATCACGGTCGGAGGCAGGGAGATGGCGTTCGTGGGGCTTGCCAATTTCCGGCATCTCCTGCACGATCGAACGTTCCTGCGCGCGCTGTGGAACACCTTCGTGTTCGCCCTGGTGTCCAATGCCCTGGTGCTGGTGCTCGCGAAGGGACTGGCACTCTCGCTTCTCAGAGACTTCCGGGGAAAGTGGGTCGTCCGGCTGCTGATCCTGCTCCCCTGGGTCGCACCGATTTCCCTGGGGTCCATCGGGTGGCTCTGGATCCTGGACTCGGTCTACAGCGTCGTCAACTGGACCGCCCGGGCACTCGGCATCTTCGGCCCTCATACCTGGCCCATCTGGCTCGGACAGCCCACCCTGGCCATGGCCTCCATCATCACCGTTCATGTCTGGCGCCTCCTCCCGCTGGCGACGGTCATCCTTCTCGGAGGGTTGACCTCCATCCCCCAGGATATTCACGACGCGGCAGCCGTGGACGGAGCCGGGTTCTGGCGCCACAACTTCCAGATCACCATCCCCCTGGTCCTCCCGATCATGCTGGTGGCCGTCCTGTTCGGGGTGGTATTCGCGTTCACCGACATGATCGTCATCTACGTGCTCACGCGCGGCGGCCCGTACGACACCACCCAGGTGCTCGCAAGCCTCGCCTTCTTTACGGGAATCGACGGGGGGGACCTCGCGGCGGGCGCCGCAATCGCGCTGTTCCTCTTCCCGGTGCTGGCGGTAAGCGCCATCCTGCTGTTGCGCCTTGCCCGAAGCACGGAGGTGACCTGACGGTGTCCACAAGCAGGTACAAGGTAAAAGCATGGGCCGCCAAGGGAGCGAACTTCGGTGTCCTCGCCGCTTTCGTCGCGTTCTCCGCCTTCCCCTTTTACTGGATGCTCATGACGATGTTCAAGGAAACGCGGGACCTCATGAACCCGAACCATAACCCGTACCTGTTCCACATGCCGCCGACGCTCGAGCACATCCGCACCCTTTTCTACGACACGCTGTATGTGCAGTGGCTCTGGAACACGGCGTATGTCGGGTTCCTCGTGGTGCTCATCACCCTCGTCACCGCGATCCCCGCAGGGTACAGCCTTGCCCGGCTCACCGGCAAGACGGGGGAACGGCTCGGGATCGGGATCTTCCTTACCTATCTCGTCCCTCCCACCATCCTGTTCATCCCGCTGTCCAAGGTGATCGGTTATCTGGGGCTGCAGGATTCTCTCTACTCCCTCGTGCTCGTGTACCCGAGCTTCACCATCCCGTTCTGCACCTGGCTTCTGATGGGGTTTTTCAAGGTCATCCCCAAAGACATCGAGGAAGCGGCCATGATCGACGGGCACAGCCGCCTGGGGGCGTTCTGGAAGGTCGTCATGCCGATGTCCATCGCCGGCGTCCTGACCGTGATCATCTTCACCTTCACGCTGGTCATGCAGGAGTTCGTCTACGGGCTGACCTTCATCACGGCCGCCTCGAAGTTCACCGTAAGCGTCGGCGTCCCCACCTTTCTCGTGCGCGGCGACGTCTACTTCTGGGGCTCGCTCATGGGGGCCTGCTTCATCGCATCCGTTCCCATCGCGATCCTGTACAACCTGTTCGTCGACCGGTTCATCGCAGGGTTCACGGTGGGCGCGATCAAATAGAGGTCTCCGCGCAGGACCTCGGCGGATCTTCAGCACGATCTTTCCCCGCCCGTGGCCCACCTGCCGTTGCGACTCCCTCGCGCTGCGTGTGCTTCGCGATTCGGATAAAGGATGTATTTCCCCTTTCATACGGGACTGTGATAAAGGTTTCGAGGACGGCCGTGCAATCCACAGACGCAAGGAGGGAGAACCCGATGAGACTGCCCGCTGTCCCCGGTCTCCTGATGGTCGGGTTCGAGGGGAAATCGTTACCAGGTCGACTGGCCAGGCGTCTTCGGGAGGGGACGGTGGGAGGGGTAATCCTTTTCTCGCGAAACGTGGAGGGTCCCCGCCAGGTCCGGGATCTGTGCCGGGAGATCCGCGCCGCCGCCGGGAAGAAAGGTCCCGCTCCGCTCATCGCCATCGACCAGGAAGGTGGCAGGGTGATGCGCCTCACGGCACCCGGATTTACCCGCTTTCCACCGGCCCGGTGCTACTCCCTGTTCTGCTGCCGTGCTTCGCGCGTGGCGGAGGCCGTCGGCGAGTCGATCGGGACGGAACTGCGTGCCGTCGGGATCGACATCAACTTCGCCCCCGTCCTCGACGTCGACAGCAACCCGATTAACCCCGTAATCGGGGACCGGGCCCTTTCCGCGGACCCGCATACCGCGGCAGAGCTGGGGATCGCCTTCCTGCGCGGAATTCTGTCCCACGGGGTACTCCCGGTCGGGAAGCACTTCCCGGGGCACGGCAACACCGCAACAGATTCCCACGAGGTGCTTCCCGTCGTACGAAGCTCCCGGGACACGCTTCGCAGGAGAGACCTCCACCCGTTCCGTCGCGCCATTCGTGCAGGGATTCCCGCGCTCATGACAGCCCACGTGCTCTACCCCGCGCTGGATCGCGAGTTCCCCGCCACACTGTCGGAGAAGATCCTCCGGGGTCTCCTTCGCAACCAGCTGCGCTTCCGCGGGGCGGTGTTTACCGACGCATTGGAGATGAAGGCGATCACGGACCGTTTCGCGATCGGCGATGCCGCCGTGCGGGCCGTTACCGCCGGGTGCGATGTCGTCCTGGTCTGCCGGGGGGAGGGCAGCCAGGAGGAGACCATGGAGGCGATCTCCCGCGCGTGGGCGGACGACAGGGAGTTCCGGAAATACGTGGCGGCGTCTACTCGCCGGGTGTTCCGGCTTCGCCAGGCTCTTCATCCGGCGGGAGGTCCTTCCCCTGCCCATCGGGCGTCCCTGCGGCAGGTGGGGACGCGGAAGGTTCGGGAGCTGTCCCGTCTTCTGTTCGATCACTGGGAAAGTAGCGGGCAAGCATCCCGGGGCGGTAGATCCGGTAATATTGGAGAAGGTTGAAGAACACTCTCCTGAGATAACCCCGTGTTTCCCGGTACGTCACCGTTTCCAGAAACATCGCCGGGTCCCCGTTCGCCCTCTTCCACCACCTGTCCACCGCCTTTTTCCCCGCGTTGTACGCGGCGACGGCCCGCACGTAATCGCCGTCGTACGCGGCCATCAGGTGCGCGAAGTAGGCCGCTCCGAGGGTAACGTTCAGTTCGGGTTTCAGCAGATCGTACCGGTGAATCGTTTCCCCGATCTTCTCCCTCCGGGCAACTTCGGCGGCAGTACGGGGCATGAGCTGCATCAGTCCCACCGCCCCCGCGGGAGACAGGGCGTCGTATTGAAACAGGGATTCCTGCCGTATGATGGCGTGGAGCACGAGCGAGTCCACACCGGACTTCTTCCCGTCGCAATCGCCGAGGTATTGCGGCGCCAGCGGATACTGCAACCGTTCGATCAGCCCCCCTGACGCCTGGCCGGTGGAAACTCCGACGGTCTCGCGGATCGCTCCCCGCAGGTCGCCCGCCAGGTACCGGAACAGCCCGGGCGTCCCCCCGTCGGCCAGTCCCGTCGCTTTCCGGACGTCGGCCCGGTCCACCCGTTCCGATTCCAGGATGGCGTATTCGACCAATCCAAGCCGGGCGAGGCGCTCCACGCGCAGCACTTCCTCCGCATCCTCCTTCGACCAGTCGGCGGCCCGTATCTTTTCCCAAAGTCTTTCCTTCTCATCCGCACAGTGGGCGGTCTCGCCGCTGGAGGGGGCATTGAGCATTCCGAAGGGATCCCTGCCGAGACGCACGCTCGAAAATATGGCATACGGTCCCGCGTCGGGATCCGACGCGAGGATCCGAAACAGTGCGTCTCCCTTCTGTATATCCCCGGAATCGGACAGAGCCCGGGCCCTCCAGTACGCGTGCCTCCCCCGCTCCACCGGAGCCCCCGCCGATTTCTCCCCCGAATCGAACGCCACGATCGCCTCGGCGTATCGTTGCTGCCGGTAGATCCCGAAGGCGTACCGAAATACCGACTCGCGGCGGATCCGCTCGTCCCGGGCCTCGAACAGCTTTCGAAACTGCTCCGCGCTCCCCTCCCAGTCCTCCTCCTCCTCCGAGATCCATGCCGCCTGGTACCTTGCTCGCTCCGCGATATCCGGAGGAGCAGCGCTTTCCGCGATCTCGAGGAATTTCCGACGGGCTTCCGCCGTCCGGCCCGCCATCCATTCCATCCTCGCGGAGAGAAAATCGACTTCCGATCGGAACGGAGCGGGAGCGTCCTTCACCACCCCTGCCAGCAAAGACTGCGCGCCGGAGGTTTCCCCCTTTTTCCTGAGGAACTCCGCGTAATCGAGAAGGAGTTTGTAGTAATTATCCGAGAGGGAGAACTTCTTCGTAGCCTCCTGGTAAACGGCGCGGGCGCGCATATCTTCCCCGGCCCGGAACAAAGCCTTCGCATACTTTCCGTAGAAGGTCACGGGAAGATCCCACTCCGACAGCTTCCCTTCCCGACACCACTCCCACAGGCGTTCCATAGACAGAAGCCCACCTTCCTGGACCGTGGCGGAAGAGAAGTTCTCCAGGTACGCCTCCGCGACCTTCCTGCGCTGCTTGTCCCGCTCTGGTTTCCCCTCCTGTTCCCCCTCTGGTTCCTCTTCCGGTTCCTCCATCAGGCGTGCGACGATATACCCCTCGTCCGCCCTCCGCCTGTCCCCCGTGACTTTGCCCCGGGAAAGGCGGAAATATTTTCTTGCGGACGGGATGTCCCCCGCCTTCGCTGCGGCAAAGGCCAGCTCGTGCGCGAGGTACGGGATCAGGGGGGATTGCGGGAAGGCGGAGGAAAGCCGTTCGAGGGTCTTTGCTGCCTCTTCCGGTTTCCCCTCCCTGGTCAGGGCCAACCCCTTGAAATATAGAACGTAATCTCCGAGGTCATATTCGTCCGGAGAAATTTCGCCGAACGCCTCCCTCGCTTCGGCAAACTTCTTCTCGGAGAGAAGGGACCACCCTTCACGAAGCGTGTTGTCCTGGGAAGAGGCAGATGCGGCATGGACGAAAGGCACGAGGGAAAGCAGCAGAAGAAGCGTAACGAGCCGTTTCAATTGCCTCAACAAGTCATCCCCTGCGGAGAATTCGGAAAGAATTCCCGTTGTGATATTATCGCGGAAAAAATTCTTTTCTTGAATCTAAAAGGGAAATACCCCAAAAAACTGTCCCCGGAGCACTCCCCTATCGGGTATTGGATGGTTTTATAATCTACGAGTTCCCAATGGCATGCCTGTTGAGTATCCGTGCAAAGGGGAAGGGTACGTTCCCGCGTGGTTGCCCTTGGTATTTAAAAAAAAGTCCCCCTCCGTGGTCGACAAATTTTTTTTAAGAAGTGTTCCTGTTGTTCGATGTCATAACAGTTGCGATCTTGTGGGGGGTGGAGGGGAACCCCCAGAGGGAGAGGATTCCTGTTCCCCCGGCGAGGTGGTCAGCCTTTGTATTCCGGTTTCAATCCCATGAAACCATCACGATACCCACGAGCAAAAGCATGAACATTGCGGCAGCGGCTTCTACGGGCGATTTCCGCGATAGAATAATGATCGGGAAGTGATCCCGGCTGAGCGTTGTTGAAATGAATTTGAATTCCCATATGATACCCTCTCCCGTATTCCGCTTTCCTCGGTGCGCAACTCGCAATCATGCTATCTGCCAATAGGAGAAGTTTCTGAAACTCCGCATAAGTCATTTTTCCTCCCACGCCTCGGCAGTTATCTAACTTCTCCTAATGTATTCGGTAAAACCGGGTGAAATCTTTATCCGGCGGCGTGGGGTAACTTGTGGAATTCGTCCACTTTGGATTGTATATATTTCAATTAGTTGTGCTAACAATCCGTGGTAGCGGGGTGGTAGTGACAGGCTGGTATTTATCGAACCGGGATCAAGTGAGAACCGTATCCGTAAAATTCCGTCCCAACGTCTCTGCAGGATAATATTTTCATTATTGCTCCCCTTTTTCCGGAAGGTTCAATATCTGTTTTCCCTAATGTTTTCGAAAAATTGATAGTGCTTAAATTGGCAAATCTTCTTTGTCCAAGACTTTTCTTTCGGTGTTGTACCGACTGCCCGGCTTCGTATGCGCACGAACCAGGCCGACGCTACAATTTCCTTTCCGCTCAGGAACAGCGAAAACCTTCACATGATTGTTGCGTTGCAGGATCTCCCCCAACACGATCACCTTGCCGGAGGCTCCCCCACCCACCCCCGCTTTTCCCGCCGAGCCTAGCCAATCGTGGTCTCGTCGCACTCGATAGCGCCCTCGAACGGCTCGCGCAGTTCCTCTACATGCGCACAGCATGCTCGTATCAATCGATAGAAGCGCTCGATCGTAGGAGCACTCGCGGGAGTTCGAAACCGCCGCCGGTACAACGGCACGCCCAAAACGGACATTTTCAGCAGGCGACGCTTCGTCGGACCGAACAAGCGACTGGCGTCTCAGACGGTCGACCAGGTGTACCGACACTGGCTATCCTTGCACTTGAACCGGCCGTCGGCCAGTTCGTATGCCCGGGTGCAACCGCATAGTTCACATCGTTTCATGGCCAGACCAGAATCGAAAATCTGGCCCGGTTTGGTTAGGTATTACCTTTTCATAAGTAAATTGCCGGATGTGGAGACAAAGAAATAAACGGAATAAGCTCTTATAATTCAGCAAATTAGATCAACATAGCACATTAGGGAAGTTCTCTATGCGGTTGTATTGGTGAAGCAACAAATACTTCCTCCCCCCCACAGGAAACTAAAGGCGGGAAGACCGTTGAAATACGGGATAGCCCCATTATCCCAACAGGGCGCTATCAAATTCCAGTCGTCGTATGGATCCCCCTCATCGGGGCGAGGATGGGCTATACACCCACGAATCAAAGCTCTCTGGGGGAATAATCCTCTCTGAGAACGATTATATGTGAATTAATCGAAGATTTTCCGTATACCTTTTGGGCCAATTTCAACATATCTGCAGCGTTATTATCCCGCTCTCCCATCCTACGTTCCACCAACTTTCCGACAGCCTGTGACGTATTGTTCCGGTTCTCAATACGATAGACAGTATAGACTTTCAAATCTACACCATCCTTATCCAGTGATTTTCTAACTATGTGGCCTCAATTTTACTCTTCTGTCAAGGCTAAATTTATTGTTAACAAAGGATTATTGTTATTGATATTGTTTCTCTATTAAGTTATCCCGCCTTCCCATATAGACTATTCCCATAATCCGTGGTCAGTCCGTGGAGCCATTTCACTAGTAGTGAATTAATACAGAGAATTTATGCGAGGAAAAGGGCGAGGGGAATGAAATTAGAAAATAAAATGACAGGGCCGATAGTCTCGGCCTTGCGAAAAACCCTTGGACCAACAAGGTAAACCACAGAATTATCTATGATTTTCTTCTTCCGTAACACCGGGAATGCATTTGAAGTATTCTATTTTTTTCTCCCTCGCCTTTTTTCCCCTATGGCCAAAAAGTGCTCCCATAACACCGCTTACAAGAAAGAATAGTGCTATCCACACTCCATCGAATATATTCACGTTTCCTCCTTATTAATGCGTAATCCATTAAGATAATATGGGAACCAATCTTCTAATGTTTCATTTCGGCAGGGGAACAGAATCTATTTAACGAAAGTGTGTGTGCTGTTTTCGTATACGGAAGGAATACATATCCGCTCCGAAACGGGCAATGGCAGAGTGGACATGACATCGACCATTATGTCGGGACTGTCTCCAATCTATCCCCGACTGAAGATTTACCATAGTAGTCCGCGAAAAGTAGAAGGGTTTCCCCCTCCGTGGTATTATCGCGGAAGTTTCACCGAGAACTCAAGGAAACGGCCGATTCGATGAATTTCTCCCTCTCGACCCACCTGTTCGTCTTCCGGGAACTGGTCGAACCCATCGTCTCGCTATTCCCGAAGTTCGGGTTTTCCTCGGCCGAATTGTGGGCCATGCCGCCCCACTTCCCCTATGGCGACCCGGTTGCGTCCGGCGAGATCGCCTCCCTCCTGGCCCGCCATGAAGTCCGCGTGGCCAGCCTCCACGCCCCGCTATATCCGGACGTCCGGACGTACAAGAGGGACCGCTGGTATTCGCTTTCGTCGGAGGACGAAGCGCACCGGCGGGTATCAGTGGGCGCAACGGCCGCGGCGGGGACCTGGCTGTCCCGGAACGGCGGGGGAACCCTTGTTCTTCACACCAGCTTCCCCGCGGAAAACTGGTATCCGGGAAGATGGGGAACGTTTCTGGGATCGATGAACGATCTCCTTGCGGAGATTCCGGAAAATGTCCGGATCGCCGTGGAAAACACGCACCTTCCTTCGGGACGTGTGGAGATCGTCATGGATATCGCCGCCCGGTACCCGGACGACCGTGTCGGGGTATGCCTCGACCTGGGTCATGCCAACATCGAAGGCGATGTCCGGAACGCCATCCGGGACTCGGCGCCCCGTCTCATCCACGTGCACGCTTCGGACAACCTCGGCGACCGGGACGATCATCTCGTCCCGGGGCGCGGTGCGATCGCCTGGGGAGAGGTATTCGCCGGGCTTCGCGAAATCGGCTTCCCGGGCCCGTTCACCGTGGAGCTTCGCGACTATACCCGGGGCGACGACCCCCCCTATCGGAGTTTCGAGGAGATGCTTGCCGAGTGCCGAAGCGCGCTCGAGCGATTCGGCGGCGAAGGGGGGTGACACCGCACGTGGACGAACGCGCGATCGCGACGATCCTTTCCGCGCACTTTCGCACGCCGGCACCGGTGGTCGGGATCAGCGAGCTCGCGGGGGACGCCTCCACCCGCCGGTACTACCGCGTCCGGATGGCCCCGCCTTTTCCCCTTTCCTCCCTCATCGTTATGCAATACCCGGACGAGGTCACCCCGGGCAAGGAACTCCCCTACGTGAACGTACACCGGTACCTGGTCAAGGCGGGGATCCCCGTCCCCGGGATCTACCATGCCGTACCGGACGCCAGACTCCTGTTCCTCGAGGACGCGGGGGACACGATGCTGGAAGGGATTGTTCGCTCCGCGCGCTCGGGGGACGATTTCCTCCCGGTTTACGTGCGATGCCTGGAGATCCTTGTCCGCATCCAGTGGGACGGAACGAGAGCGCTCGACGGGGAAGCGATTCCCTCCCGACTTGCTTTCGACGTAAATAAATTCGCAGAGGAAATCCGGTTCTTTTTCGAGAACGCCGTCCGGGGATACGGGAATATCGCCCTGTCGGAATCGGATGAGCGCACCCTCGAGGACCTGATCCTGCCGTTCCTGAATGAACTGGCTTCGCTCCCCCGGGTTCTCTCCCACCGCGACTACCACAGCCGGAACATCATGGTGATCCCGGGCGGGGAAGGAGGTGCAGTCCCGGAATTGCGGATCCTCGATTTCCAGGATGCCAGGATGGGAAATGTCTATTACGACCTCTGCTCCCTCCTGCGGGACTCCTATGTGACTCTGCCCGAGAAGGCGGTAGACGAACTCGTCTACGCTTACCGCCACACCGCCCCTGCGAAGCTCAGGCAACTGGGGGGTGACACGGCCTCCTTCCCGCACCATCTCGACGTCTCCGCGCTGCAGAGGAACATCAAGGCGATCGGCACGTTCGGAAACCAGGCCCATACCCTCGGGAAGCGGTTCTATCTGCGGTTCATCCCCCCGACCGTGGCTCATCTCTCCGCAAACTTCGACCGGAACCCCCGGATGAAGCCACTGGCCCGAAAACTGCTCCCGATTCTTTCCGAGCTCGCTAACAAGGCGGCTGCCGAGGCGCCGCCTTGAGGGGGATGATTCTCGCCGCCGGGCTGGGAACCCGCCTTCGTCCGCTTTCCTACGAGCTGCCCAAGCCCGTCGTCCCTGTCCTGAGCCGGCCCCTGTGCACCTACAACATGGAATTCCTGCGCCGATCGGGGATCAAATCGTTCGTCATGAACCTCCACACGCAACCGAAACTCATCCGGAAATCGTTGGCGGGTTGGGAGGGGAGGACCGGCCGCATCGATTTCACGATCGAGCCGATCATACTCGGCACGGGGGGTGGCATCTGGAACGCCAGGGAGTTTCTGAAGGGAAGCACGTTCGTCACCATGAACGGGGACATGATCCTTTCCTTCCCTTTTGCGTCCGCTCTCGCCTATCACCGGGAAAAGAAAGCGCTGGCCACCCTAGTCCTCTTCCCGGACTCCGCAAGACGGTACACGCCCGTATGGGTGGGGGAAGAGGGGCGGATCACAGGATTCGGGAGCGTGGCGGGCGGGGGGGCGCGGTCCGGGTTTTATACGGGGTGCCAGATCGTGGAACCGGAACTCCTCTCGAAGATCCCTCCGTCGCGTGCGTCCTGCATCATCCGGGAGACCTACACCCCCCTCGTCGCCGACGGAGCGCCTGTCTACGGGTTCCTTTCCGGGGGGAGTTTCCGGGAATTCGGCACCCCGGCCGACTATCTGGATGGAACCCTTGCCCTTCTTTCCGGCAGGAGGCGGGAGGCAAAGTTTTCGGGGGCGGACGACCGCGGCGTCACGATCACCCCGCCCGTCCATATCTCCCCGAGGGCGAAAATCGCCCCGGGCGCCCATGTCGGCCCGGGTGCCGTCATCGAGGACGGCGCCACGGTGGCCGACGGAGCGTCGGTCACCCGGTCCATCCTGTGGCCGGGGGCCGTTCTCCCCGCAGGGGAAAAACTCGACGGATCGATTCTCACCCCGCGGCGACGTATTCAGGTCGGGTAAACTCCACCCCGTACGAGGGACGCATCCGGCGGAGCGGACGCCGGCCGGCATGCAGGAATCCGTTCCCGGAAGAGGCCGTGCACCGAGAGGGCCGATGCGCCCCGATCGGCGAGGCGCCCGACCGAGGCGTACCCGCCGTGGTGCGGTGAGGGAGGGCAACGACGCCGGCGGGGATGCAGCGGACTCGAATGCCGGGATCTGAGGGAATGGTCTCCTGGATGCCGGTGGGTGCTTATCCCTTCCAGTACAGATAGAAGGAGAGAACGGCGAGCAGGAACGTGTACGGTGCGAACCAGAGGAACTTTCCCCGTGTGACCAGTCTCTCGACAAACGCCAGGGCGAGGTACCCCACAAGGAACGCAAGGAGGAATCCCAGCGCCGAAGGAAGTACCATGGGCAGCTCAGCCGCTCCCCGGAGGAGTTGCAGGCCCGCCGCCCCCAGAATGGCCGGGACCGAAAGGAAGAAGGAGTATTTCGCGCTTCGCGACGCTCCGATCCCCAGAATGAGGGCAAGCGATATCGTCGAACCGGATCGGGACAGGCCGGGACAAACGGCCGCTCCCTGCACGATTCCGATGGCCAGGGCCTCCCAGAGGTCGATCCTCTCCGGGTCCATCTTGTGGCGGACCCGAAGGGTGCTCAGCAGCAGGAATGCCGTGGTAAACAGGTAGCCGATTCCCACAATCGCAGCGCTGACCCCGGCCTCCACCGTGTCGTAAAATGCATAGCCGATTATGGCGGTCGGCACGCTGGACACGATCAGCAGCAGGATGTCCCGCCGTCCCCAGGCCTCCTGCCCGAATCCGGATTCCCGGCGGAATGAGGAAGCGAGAACCTCGGCGATCTCCCGCCGGAGGAAGAACAGAACGGCAAGGAGCGTGCCCAGGTGAAGGAGAATGTCGAACGCCAGTTCGGGGTCCGTCAGTCCGAAGAACTTCTGCGCGAGGAACAGGTGTCCCGAACTGCTCACCGGGAGAAACTCGGTGAGCCCCTGAAGGATCCCCAGCAGGATGGCCTTGAGAACAGTCACTCGAAGTACGTCATCGGATTTCGGATTTGGCAACTTCCACGGCGCTTTCCATCACGGCGCGGATTCGTTCCACGGTCTTCTGGTCCCTTCCCTCGAAACGAAGGACGAGCACGGGCTGCGTGTTCGACGCCCGCACAAGCCCCCACCCTCCGTCAAAAAGAGCACGCACGCCGTCCACGTCGATCACCTCCTTCGCCTGCGGCCGGACGATCTCCGCCACCTTCTCCGCGACGAGGAACTTGTCCTCGTCGGGACACTCTACCCGGATCTCGGGCGTCGCCACGACGGGAGGAAGATCGGAGAGCATTTCGCTCAGGGGGCGGTCCGAATGCGCGAGAATCTCGAAGAGCCTCGCCGAGGCGTAGATGGCATCGTCGAAACCGAGATACCGGTCGGCAAAGAAGATATGCCCGCTCATCTCGCCGGCCACTTCCGCCGACTCCTCCTTCATCTTCTTCTTGATGAGGGAGTGCCCGGCCTTCCACATGACCGGTCTTCCGCCGTGCCGGGCGATGTCATCGTACAGGTTCTGCGACGCCTTCACCTCCGAGATGATCGTCGCCCCCGGCTTTCTCCGGAGAATTTCCCGGGCAAAAAGAACAAGAAGGTAATCCCCGTACAGGACTTCCCCTTTCTCGGTCACAGCGCCGATCCGGTCGGCGTCGCCGTCGTAGGCGATTCCCACGTCAGCGCCCTCTTCCCGAACCGCACGGATCAGGTACCGCAGGTTCTCCGGAACGGTCGGGTCGGGGAAATGGTGAGGGAACGATCCGTCCATTTCGCAAAAGAGTTCTACCACTTCCATCCCCAGATCCCGGAACAGGGGCGGCGCCACCGGCCCCGCGGTCCCGTTCCCCGCGTCCACCACTACCTTGAGCCGGCGCGGTATGGAGATATTCGATTTCACGTATTCCCGGTAATCGGGCTCCACTTCCCGGCGGGTCTCCTTTCCCTTTCCGGAGGCAAAGTCCCCCTTTTCGATGATCCGCCGGATCTCCCGGACCTGGTCCCCGTAGAGAGTGGCGGCTCCCACGCACATCTTGAACCCGTTGAACTCGGGCGGGTTGTGGCTTCCCGTGACCATCACTCCGCCCTCGCCCCCGAACCGGGCGATGGAGAAATACAGGAGGGGAGTGGGACAGATCCCCACGTCGACGACGTTCACGCCCGTAGACAGGAGCCCCTCGGCCATGGCGTCCCGCAAGGAGGGAGAACTCAGCCGGCAGTCCCGCCCGAGCATGAGGGACCCGACCCCATTCCGGGCGGCATAGGTGCCGAATCCCCTCCCGATGGAGACGACCGTTTCCGCGGAGAGATCCTTCCCTACCTCCCCGCGGATGTCGTATTCCCGGAATATCAGAGGGTTGACCATCCCTCCTCTGCTAGTCGAGGTGGATTTCCGAGTACGCCCGGGAGGCACGGCGGGCGACCTTGGTGCGATGCGCCGCCCGCGAAACCTCGCGCGCGACGGCCTCCGCCACCTTCCGGTTGAACATCGACGGTATGATGTAGTCTTCGGAGAGCTCGTCTTTTCCCACGCAGGAGGCGATGGCGTGCGCGGCTGCGAGCTTCATCTCCTCGTTGATGCAGGAGGCGCGCGAGTCGAGCGCCCCGCGGAAAATCCCCGGGAAAACCAGGGAATTGTTGATCTGGTTCGGGTAGTCGGAACGACCCGTCGCCATGATCCGGACGTAGGGAGCGGCATCCTCGGGCTGGATCTCGGGGTCCGGGTTGGCCATCGCGAAGACGATGGGGGCCTTGGCCATCTTCTTCAGGTCGTCCACCGTGATTAGCCCCGGCCCGGACAGCCCGAGAAACAGGTCCGCTCGCTTCATGACGTCCGACAGCTTCCCTTTCTCGTTCGACGGGTTGGTGTGGTCCGCATACCAGTCCTTCATGAAATTCATATGCTCCTTGCGGCCTTTGTAGATCGCGCCGAGCCGATCCACGCCGATGATGTTTCGGACCCCCGCGGTCATGAGGATCTTGCTGCACGCCACGCCCGAAGCGCCGACGCCGGCCACCACCACCTTCAAATCCTCCATCCGCTTCCTGACGATCTTCAGGGAATTGAGCAGCGCGGCCAGGACCACGACGGCTGTGCCGTGCTGGTCGTCGTGGAAGACGGGGATGTCCAGCTCATTCTTGAGGCGCTCCTCGATCTCGAAGCACCGGGGAGCGGAGATGTCCTCGAGGTTGATCCCGCCGAAGGAAGGAGCGATTGCCTTGACGATCCGGACGATCTCGTCGGTATCCTTCGTGGCCAGGCAGATCGGCCAGGCATCCACGCCGGCGAACTCCTTGAAGATCAAGGCCTTCCCTTCCATGACGGGCATCGCACCCTCGGGGCCGATGTCCCCCAGACCCAGCACCGCCGTCCCGTCCGATACCACCGCGATCGTGTTCCGCCGGATGGTCAGTGTGAACGACTTCTTCACGTCCTTCGCGATCGCCATGCACACGCGCGCCACGCCGGGAGTGTATGCCATGGACAGGTCGTTCCGGGTCTTGACCGGAATCTTGCCGCTGATCTCTATCTTCCCGCCGAGATGCTTGAGGAAGGTCCGGTCGGAGATGTTTACGATCTTGACCCCCGCGACCTTCTGGACCGCCTTGATAATCTCCTGCGCGTGCTCCAGTCCCCGGGTGCGGATGTTGACGTCCCGCATTACAGTGCCTTTCCCGACGCCGCTCATGTCCACTGCGCCGATGTCGCCGCCGGCATCTCCGATCGTCGTCGTAAGCTTTCCCAGCATGCCGGGCTTGTTCTGGATATCAACCCGCATGGTGATACTGTAACTCTCGCTGGGTGATAAGATCGCTGGCATGAAGTCCTCCCTCGAGGAATCCTTGGTGGAGTAGGTACTTCGTAATCTGTGATTCTATTTACCCCACTGCCCCATTTCAAGGGATTTCGGTCGGAAAAACGGAATCTTCGCGAATCCGCTGGCGGGATCTCCCGTCAACTGCGATATTCCCCTGCCGATTGCATTTTTTTCGGGGATCCATATACAGCTCGATTTCTTCGGGAGTATCATTTAGTAGGGGGAGGGTATTCACGTGGAAACGATCGAGGTAGGCAAAAGGATAAAGAGCATCCGGAAGAAGAAGAACCTGACGCTCCAGGAGGTGTCGGAAAAGAGCGGCATGTCCGCCACCGCGATCAGCGCAATCGAGCGGAACGTGTCGTCCCCCACCGTGACCACCCTCGCGGCCATCGGGCGGGCTCTCGGCGAATCGCTTTCCTCCCTGCTGGGAGAAGCCGAGATCGAGTACATCCTGACCCGCGCGTCGGACCGGAAACGGCTGGCGACGAACATCCGGAACGTCGAATTCCAGAGCCTCGCTTCCGGTGTGCCAGGACAGCGGTTCCACCCCATATTGAGCATCCTCAAGCCTGGGGCGAACAGCGGGGAAGACTACGTCAACCACCAGGGGGACGAATTCTTCTTCTTGATCCGCGGGTCCCTGGAAGTGGAGAGCAACGGAGCCTCCGTGCTGCTCGCCGAGGGGGACAGCCTCTACTTCCGGGGGAACACGCCCTACCGCTGGAGGAACATGTCAGGCCAGGATGATACGCACCTCATAATCGTATCCACCTCCTGACGGCTTTCGGGGCGGGTTTTCCGTGTGGGCCCCCGGTTTAGCAAGGCCCGGGGGAGGTACAAGCGCGTGCACTCACACGGAACGGGTGACGCCGTTGCGCGGACACACCGGGGACAGCCCGCAGGCGGAGCACCGGGGGAGCCGTGCAACACAGATCCTCCGGCCGTGCCAGCACAACCGGGTGGCGAAGGTCCACCACTCCGTTTTCGGCACAGTCGCGGAAAGATCCGCCTCGATACGCACCGGGTCTTTCGAACGGGTAAGACCGAGCCGGAAGGAAACCCTGCCAACATGTGTATCCACGGGAATCGCGGCGACCCCGAAACAGGCGCCGAGGAGGATTGCCGCCGTCTTTCTTCCCACCCCCGGAAGCCCCGTCAACTCTTCCATGCTCTTCGGCACGTTCCCTTCATGCCGGGAAAGCAGGCCCTCGGCGATCCCCTTGAGCGCCTTCGCCTTGTTCCGGTAGAACCCCGTGGGGCGGACCGCCTCCTCGATCTGCTCCTGCGATGCCGACGCAAACGACTCCGGGCCGGGATACCGGGCAAAGAGCGCAGGAGTCACCTGGTTGACCCGGTCGTCTGTGCATTGGGCGGCCAGCACGGTTGCCACGAGCAGTTCGAAGGGGGTCCGGTACCGAAGGACCACGCCGGCAGACGGATACGCCCGGGCGAGATAATCCAGGACGAAGGGAACAGACCCCGGACTCTTTCCCCGGGGCATCAGGCAGGGCTCCGCCGGTAGACCACCACTTCGTACCCTTGCACGTCCACTTCGAGCAGGACGCCCTCCACCTCGCAGGTGAACATCTTCCCGGGTCCCAGGAAAGCATCCTCCGGCGTGAGGAGAAACGCGTCGCGTTCGGAAAGCCAGTCCAGCATCCCCCGGACCTCGCGGAAGGTCATGTCGAACGCGGTGATGATGCTGTAGACCTTCCCTTTGTGCTCGATGGGATAGACTTCCATCCCCTCGTCTGTCATCCGTTTCCTTTCCCGCTTTACGTAAGGGATTTTCCTATTATACGCTGTATCTTCGACTACGATATAAGGCGAGGGGAAGGACAAAGGCCTTGCTTCTTCGAGACATCCTTGCGCACAACGCCCGGAATTATCCCCACCGGACGGCCCTTTCCTCCAAACATGTCGCCATATCCCATGCGGACCTTCTCGACCGGGTGCGGCGGCATGCGGCCGCCCTTGCCGCTCTCGGGGTGACAAGGGGTGACCGGGTGGCGATTCTGTCGCAAAACTCCCCATCTTATGTGGAGCTTCTTTTCGCCGTTACGCAACTCGGAGGCGTCCTGGTCCCGCTCAATTACCTGTCCGTCGTTCGGGAACACAGGAGCATCCTTCTGGACGCGAAGCCGCGGTGTCTCCTGTTCGCAGAAGGATTCGAGGATACGATCAGCGCCCTGCGACCGGAATTGCCCGGTGCCGTCGAAGTCTTCCGGATCGGGCAGGGCGGCGATGGATATCCCGGCCTGTCGGACGGGGGGCGTGGGGAAACCGCATTGCCGCTTGCCCATGTCGCGGTATCGGAGCAGGACATCGCCCTGCAGATCTACACGAGCGGGACCTCGGGCAGCCCGCGGGGCGCCATGCTCTCCCACGCGAACCTTTTGGCTGCCTGTGCCTCCGCCGCGCAGGAGCTCGGACTTTCCCGGAACGATATCTTTCTCTCCTGCAATCCCCACCCGTTCATGGTGGGAGTCGGAAGACTGCTCCGATTTCTTTATCTCGGCGCAAGCATCGTCATACGGCACGATTTCGACCCCGAAGAGATCCTGCGCATGATCGAACGGAACAGAATCACCCATGTCCTGTTCACCCCCACGATGATGGCGCAGATCATGGATCTCTCCTCCGCGGACCGCTTCAACCTCGCCACCCTCCGGAAGGTGCTCTACGGCGGCCCTTTCATCCCTCTCGATCTGCTGAAACGGGCCATTCGGTTTTTCGGATGCGACATGGTCCAGTTGTATGGCCAGGTCGAGTCCACGGGCGTCCTCACGTTCCTGCAGCCGGAGGACCATTCCCTGGACGAAAGCGCTCCCTACATGCGCAAGCTGACGTCGGTGGGGAAGGAGGCGATCGGCGTCGAGGTCCGGGTGGCGGACGAAGAGGGGAAAGAGCTTTCTCCCGGGCAGGTGGGCGAAGTGATCGCCCGCGGGAGAAACATCTTCCCGGGATATTACGGGGACCCCGGGTTCTCCGCGGAAGTTCTCCGTAACGGCTGGCTGTACACGGGGGACGTGGCGTCATTCGACGAGGAGGGATACCTCTTCCTCCTCGACCGGAAGCGTGACACGCTGATGGTCGGGGGGATCTCCGTCTATCCGCGCGAAATCGAAAATATCATCGGGGAGCATCCCTCGGTGGCGGAGGTAGCGGTCGTCCCGCTCCTCGATTACGCCCTGGGGGAGGTCCCCGTGGCCATCGTTGCGCTCAAGGAAGGGAGGCAGGCGGACGCCGATTCCCTCCTCGAACACTGCCGAATCAACATGGCCTCCTTCAAGGTCCCCCGGGCGATCGAATTCACGTCCTCCCTCCCGAAAAACAGCGCGGGGAAGGTACTGAAGGCAAAGCTGAAGGAGACGATGGTGAAGGGGGACATCACTCGCCGAACACCTCGGCCGTGAAGGAATAGAGTTCCGCGTCCTCCTCCCAGGCGTCCGCGGGGAGGCCTGCCTTCACGCATACCTGGGAAAGAAACGTTTCACGGTCCCACCCGTGTTCGACAGCCACCTGCGGAAGCAGCAGACCCCGTTTCGCCCCCTTTTGGATCATCAGCCCGTGGACACCTGCCTGCACATCCTCCGGCCGGACCGGTAGCAAGGGGGTCAGGACGGAGATCTCGATCCGCACTCCTCCCGTTTCCCCTGCCGTTACCCGGGAGAATCGCGGGTCCTCGGTCGCCGCGGCGACGATGCATTCCTGGACGATTCGGTACAGCGGGGCGTGAGGCTCCGTGTAACCGATACAGCCACGGAGACGTCCTCCGCTTCTAAGCGTGACAAATACCGCTCCGGGGGCGGAGAGTGCCGGGTGTGCGGGAGACTCCTCGGGCATCCGCCCCTCGGTGACGTAGGTTACCAGCGCATTGCGCGCGATCCGGAGCAGTTCCTCCCGCTCCTCGAACGAAAATGAGGTGCCTCGGGTCACGGCTTTTTCTTCCACGTTTCCTACTCCCTTTTCGGATTATCCCACCGCATGGCCCCGTCACCTGCCATGGCAATCCGGTACGCCTGCCGGCCCCCCTCCTCCATGCGTGGGAAACATCCCCTCTCAGGAGGTGCGCTTGCGGTCCTTACCGGGAATCTCCCCGTCCCGCTACTCTACCGCGAAAGGGTCTTCGTCGTTCCTGACCGTATCCTTTACGGAGAGAAAAACAGAAACAATCTCCGGGTCGAACTGCGTTCCCGAACAGCGCTGGATCTCCGCCGTCGCCTCCTCCTCGGAAAGCGCAGGTCGGTAGGCGCGGGTCGACGTCATCGCGTCATAGGTGTCGGCAACCGCCATGATTCGGGATTCGAGAGGGATATCCGTTCCCCCGATCCTTCCCGGGTAGCCACGGCCGTCGAACCGTTCGTGATGGTGCAGGATCGCGGGAAGCACGTTCTGAAAGAACGGTATGGGGGAGAGGATCTGGGTCGCCACCTCGGGGTGGCGGGCGACTTCTCCAAACTCTTCGTAGGTGAGCTTGCCCGGCTTGTTGAGAACGCTCTCCCTGACCCCGATCTTCCCCAGGTCGTGCAGGATGGCGGCGCGCTGCAACACCTCGAGGCGGGCAGGGTGCCAGGCGAGTCCCCTCCCGACGGCCACCGAAAACCGTGTCACCCGCTGGGAGTGCCCCCGCGTATAGAAATCCTTGGCTTCGAGCGCCCTGATCAACGAATGGATCGAACGGATATACATCGAGTTGATAAGGTCGGTCTGTTCCTTCACCTTGATTTCCAGATTCATCCGGTAGTCCTGGAGCTGGCGCTCCATCTCAAGCTTCCGGAGGGCGTTGCGTATCGTAAGAAAGAGGACGTCGAAATTGACGGGCTTGAGGATGTAGTCGAACGCCCCGGTTTTCAGCGCGGTGACGGCCGTTTCAAGCTGCCCGTGGGCCGTCATGACGATCCGGGCCGTATCGGGAAACCGGCTGGACACCTCCCGGAGAAGGGAAATTCCATCCATCTCCGGCATCCGGATGTCCGTGAGCAGAATGGAATAGTCCTCCTCGCTCAGCCTGGCCAACGCCTCCTTCCCGTTTTGCGCCTCGTCCACCGAAAACCCTTCGATTTTCAGGCGTTCGCTGATGACAGCCCGAAGGAACTCCTCGTCGTCGACGACAAGGAGCCGTACATCCCGCCCCCAGGATCGCGCACGTTCGCTGTCGAAATCCTTTTGGTACTCCATACCTCTCTTTTCGTCCGTATCCTCATCAAAATTCAGTCAAAGGACATCGTTTGCGGCGGGATGAAATCAGACGTTGAAGCGTATTTGAATGATGTCTCCGTCCTGGACGGGGTACTTCTTCCCCTCGAGCCGCAACTTGCCCTCGGTTTTTGCTTTCGCCATCGAGCCGCAGCGGATGAACTCCTCGCACGGGATCACTTCGGCGCGGATGAACCCCTTCTCCAAGTCGGAATGGATCTTTCCCGCCGCGTGAACGGCGATGGTTCCCCTCCGGACGTTCCACGCCCGCACCTCGTCCTCGCCCACCGTCATGAAACAGATGAAATCCATCGCCTCGAACGCACCGCGGACGAGCTGATCCCGGGCCCCCTGCAGGATCCCCATTTCCTTAAGAAAAACGGATTGCTCCTCTGCGGAAAGGCGGGATATTTCCTCTTCGATCCTGGCGGACAGGCGGATCAGGGTGACGTGTCGCGAAGATGCCTCCTTCCCCAGGTCCGGAAAGGCCTCCGCGGAAAGGTCCGCCTCCGCCACGTTCAATACCAGGAGAAGCGGTATCTGGCTCACGAACCGGAACCCGGAAAGAACCCGGATCTCCTCTGCGGTGAGGGAGAGTTGCCGGAGAGGAAGCCCCCTCTCCAGGGCTTCCACGGCCTTGTGAAGGGCGTCCCACTCGAGGTCCCGACGGCCTTCCTTCGTCATCCTTTCGATCCTCTTCTGTGCCACCAGGTAATCGGATACGACAAGCTCCGAATCGACTGCCCGGAACTCCGCTGCCGGATCCACCCCCCCCGGGGGAGCGGGATGAAAGTCGTCCGAAAACCCGCGCAGGACCAGGGCCAGTACCTCCACGTCCCGTATTCTGGCCAGCGTTTCGGGAGGAAGGAGCATAGCTCCCCCGGGATCGATCTCGACGCAGGTAATCGCAATCGGGGTGGTCTTCTTGGGGTGGAAGATGGCGGCGAGCCGGTCCAGGCGGTCATCGGGAACTTTGATCGTGCACACTCCCGCGGCCGGGGCGGACGACGGTGATTCCTTCGCCCCTCCTCCAAGAGCCCGGAACAGGGTGGTTTTTCCAACCCCCTCGTTCCCGAAGATTCCGACTCTCACGGGGCCCCGGGCTCCTCGGGAGGAATTCCCGCAAAGAGGTCCGACTCGGGCAAGGGGCCCGGGGGGAGGCGCGACTTCGCGAGAACGTACGTTTCGCGACGGCAGAATTCCCGGAACCCTTCCCGGGAGAGGATCCGATTGTAATCCTTCGCCTGCGTCTTGTGGCAGTAGAAGGCCTCGATCTTTTTCTCCACGTAGCCGGAGGTGTCCACGGTTGTGGTCAGCTTCGCCCGCGGGACTCCCGCCAGGGAGACACCCCACTCGTTGAGAATCTCCTGGGCGATCTCGAACTGGTACAGCTTGTAGGGCGCCCAGGGAAGGAGGCCATCGCGAAGCTGCCGGGGAAACCGGCGCGGATCCGCCGCGGCATCGAACGCTTCGAGAGCGACGGAGCACATCACCATGTGGTCGGTGTGCCGGGAAATGCCCTCCGGGCCGAACCCGATCATCACGTGGGGGCGCGCCAGGCGGATCTGCTCAACGGCCTTCTCCACGATCGCGTCGCGGGGGGTGTTCCCAAGCTGCCCGTCGAGGAAACCGAGAAAGCGGACATTTCCGATTCCGAGAAGTTTCGCCGCGCACATGAGCTCGCCGGAGCGCACCTCTCCGACGCGGGCCCGATCGGTGACCGGCGGATCACCGAGCATCCCCATCTCGCCCCGGGTCGCCGTGGCGAGCGTGATCTCCGCCCGCTCGTCCGCGTATTTCGCGATCGTTCCGCCCGGCCCGAAGGTTTCGTCGTCCGGATGGGCGAGAAGGAGCAGAATCCTTTTCTTCATTTCGTACAAGACCTCTCCAGGAAGGCTTTTCCCGTGAAGACCTCACCATAGCACAAAGAATTCTGTTCTTGCACTCGACGGAGTTGGATCCCTGTTCTCTCCCCCTCTTTATCCGGGACGGACGGATGGTTTTCCGGGAGAAAAAAAGGGAAGGGCGCCACGGATGCGGCGCCCTTCCCCCCCCGGCAGGTGCGGTCGGCTCCCATCACCTTCCCGGAGGATCGGATTCCTGTGTTGCCGTGGACCGGTTCCCCTACAAGTTGTACCCCGCCTCGCCGTGCTGCGTGAGGTCCAGACCCATGGATTCGTCTTCGGCCGTGACGCGCAGGCCCATCGTTTTGTCGAGGATCTTGAACAGGACCCAGGTTACGAGGAAGGCGTACACCGCGGATGCGCCGGCCGCTCCCGCCTGCACGGCAAGAAGCTTGGGGTTCCCGAAGAAAAGCCCGTTTGCCCCGCCGGCGTTGACCGCCACCGAGGCGAACAGCCCGGTTGCCAAGGCTCCCCATGTCCCCCCCACGCCGTGAACCCCGACTACGTCCAGGGAGTCGTCATACCCGATCCTTCCCTTCATCATCACCGCGCCGTAGCAGAGCGCCCCCGCCACTCCGCCGATGATGACGGAGGATACCGGGCCGACGAACCCCGCCGCCGGGGTGATTGCGACCAGTCCGGCGACGGCTCCGGAAGCGGCTCCGAGGACGGTCGGCTTGCCGCGGTGCATCCACTCGGCGAACATCCAGGCGAGCATCGCCGATGACGCCGCCATGTGGGTCACGACGAAAGCGCTGGTGGAAAGCCCCCCCGCCGCCAGGGCACTCCCCGCATTGAACCCGAACCATCCGAACCAGAGGATGCCTGCGCCCAGCACGGTCATCGGAAGGTTGTGCGGCGCCATGTTTTCCGCCCCGTAGCCCCGTCGCCTCCCCGCGACGAGTACCGCGGCGAGGGCGCTCGCTCCCGAGGTGATGTGGACGACCGTGCCACCGGCAAAATCCAGCGCCCCGAGGTTGCGGATCCACCCGCCAACGCCCCACACCCAGTGGGCGACCGGGTAGTAGACGAAAAGCGACCAGAGGCCGATGAACAGGAGGAAGGGCGTAAACTTGATGCGCTCCGCGAACGCTCCGGTGATGAGCGCGGGGGTGATCACGGCGAACATCGCCTGGTAGATCATGAAGGCCTGGTGAGGAACGGTCGCAACGTAGTCCGGGTACGGATCCAGCCCTACTCCCCGGAGGGCGAACCAGGACAGATCCCCGATGAAACCCGAAACATCCGGTCCGAAGGAGAGCGAGTACCCCACGAAGAGCCACTCGATGCTCACCAGAGCGATCACGATCATCGATTGCATGACCGTCCCCAGGACATTCTTTCTCCGGACCATTCCCCCGTAGAACAATGCGAGGCCCGGGGTCATAAGCATTACCAGAGCGGCGGAAAGAAGAAGGAAAGCGGTGTCCCCCGTGTTCATGACGAATACCTCCTGACCGTGATGGGTGCCGACAGGGTGCACAGGGCAATCTCCGTGCCAACCCGTATCCTCCTGGTTCATCAAGGGTTGGAGGGGCCGGGGGCACACCATGCGGGACAATATTGGCCAACAGGGAACATTTACGTGGGTTTCTCGACAGAAGATCGGGTGCGGGGAGAGTCCGCTCTCTTTACTCGATGGATACCGAGCCGGGGATCAGCGACTCCATCCTGCACATGTCCGGGCACATCGTTTGGGCGGCCACCAGGGCAGGGCAGAAGAAAACGTGGCTTCCCCTTTCACCGCGGGGACAAAGGCACGCCGTCCAGTACCTCGCGAACGATGCGGGTCAGAACGTCGGCGCGGTACGGCTTGGGGAGGAAGGCGGACGCCCCGGATATGCGCTCCGGGCTGTGGGCCTCATCGGCCCGGTGTCCGCTGGAGAGCACGACCTTCGCCCGGGGGTTGATCTTCCGGATCCGCTCCAAGACCTCCAGCCCGGACATGTTGGGCATCGTCAGGTCGAGGAGGACGAGGTCGACCGTCTCCCCCCCGGCAAGGAACATCTCGATCGCCTGCGGGCCGTCCTCGGCGGTAAGCACCCGGTATCCCTGCATCGTGAGGATCTGCACCCCGAGATCCCGGATCATCTCCTCGTCGTCCACGAAGAGGATCGTCTCCTTTCCCCGTGAGGAACTTTTCGATCCCGTTACCGCCGTCGCCTCTTCGGGAGGATCCGTGGAGCGCGGGAAATAGCAGCGAAAGGCGGTCCCGGTTCCCGGCTCGCTGTCCAGCGTAATCCATCCTTCATGCTGCTTGACGATTCCGTACGCCGTGGAAAGCCCGAGCCCGGTTCCGCGCCCGAGACGTTTCGTGGTGAAGAAGGGCTCGAATACGCGTCGCTGCGTGATCGCGTCCATACCCACCCCGTTGTCGGCGACCGACAGGACGACGAACTCCCCGGGCCGTGCAAACGGGTATACCCTGCAATATTCCTCCCCGATCGTGACGTTCTCGGCTCGCACCCATATCGCTTTCCCGTCCGCCGTCCGGTATCCCCCCTGCCCGTCGTCGAGTTGTTCCATGATCGCATCCCGCGCGTTGACGCACAGGTTCATCAGCACCTGGTGTACCTGATTGGAGTCCACCTTGGCGTGCCAGAGGTCGTCGGCGGCGAATCCCGCCAACTCGATCCGCTTGTCGATCGTCTGCGAGACGAGATGGACGACCTCGCGCACCACCTTTCCCATGTCCGTCACCCGCCGTTCGAGCGAGCTTCGCCGGGAAAATTCCAGCAGCTGCCGTATCAGGTGAGCAGCCCTCTCCGACGCCCGGATCGACTCCCCGATCGGCGCGATCGCCCCCGAGTCCGGCGAAAGGCGTTTCCGGGCGAGGTCGAGATTTCCCAGGATACCGGTCAGGATGTTGTTGAAATCGTGCGCGACTCCACCCGCCAGGGTACCCACCGCCTCCATTTTCTGCATGCCGATGATCGCCCGTTCGAGGCGGCGCCTCTCGGTGATGTCGGTCCCCGCCGCCAGAAGGGAATCCACCTTGCCGTCCGGCCCCGGGATCGTCGCGTAATTCCATACCATGACCCTCTCCTCCCCCGTCTTCGTCAGGATCGGGTATTCCCGCGCCACAGAACTTCCCCCGGACAAAATATCCCCGATTCCTTCCCGGTGGGAATTTACCGCATGTTCCGGCAACAGCAAGTCGGACATCTTCCGGCCGATTGCCTCGACCGCCGTGTAGCCGGTCAACTCTTCGCACAGGCGGTTGAAGAGGAGGATTTCTCCTTCCAGGTCGATCTGGAGCACGAGCACTCCGGTCGCATCGAGGACCTTCGCGGAAAAATCACGCTCCTTGCGAAGTTCCTCCAGGGTCTGCGTTCTCAGGGTGACATCGCGGAAGATGAGCATCCCGAGCGGGCCGGTAAGTGCCGGTTCCCCTTCCTCGTTACGAGCGGCACGCTCAACCCACGTCGCCGTGATCTCCCCCTCGAACCGGGACCCGTCCTTTCGTTGCATCTCGCTGATCAGCAAGGGCTCCCGGTCCCCCGGTCCGGGGCTAAGGATGCGGGAAATCCTCGGAAAGGATTCGGAATCAGGAAAAAGCACGGCAGGATCCTTTCCCATCAGTTCCTCTACGGAGGGATATCCGAGCATGCGAGCTCCTGCGGGGTTGGCCCGCACGATCACCCCGCCGCGGATCAAAACCACTCCGTCTCTCTGCAAATGCAGTAGGTCACCATACGATTTTTTCGCGGAGACGAAATGTTCGTGACGTTTGGCGCTGAACAGTGCGGTTCCCACGCAGTGGGCCATCGCTCCAATCGCCTCCCTCTCCAGCCGATCGAAGGCGTCTTCCCGCCGGCTTCCGAGACAGAGCACGAGGGGGAGCGTTTTTTTCACGTCGATCCGGAGCGAGGCGAAGCTCCGGATACCGTATTTCCCGGCAACGTTCTTCCAGGGATCGGCATGCGGATCCTCGGCCATGCGGTTCACCACGCATATCTCCCCGGAACGAATCGCTTCCCCGGCAGGACACTCCCCTTCCGGGATGTCGTTCCAGCGTAGCGGAGCCTCCGAAAGAAACTCCTGTTCCTCCCCGGCGCTCTCTACGACGGTAATCGAACCATCGGGGTTCGCGGTCCCGATCCACGCGATGGCGTACCCCTGCTCCCTGACCAGTCCCTCGCAGACCACGGAATAGATCTTTCCCTCGTCGAGAACCCCGATCAGGGCCCGGTCCACATCCGCAATCAGCCGGAACCGGCGCTCCAGCCTCTCCTTGAGCAGATACCATCGTTCCGTGAGCGCGAATCCGACACCCAGCAGGAAGGAGACGCCGAAACCGATCCCTTCGAGCGTGTAGTCGGCGGACGCAGGGGCGGGGTCGCGGTACCAGACGGAAAGAGAGTAGATCTGCAGCCCTCCCATGACGAGAAGCGCGCAGGACACCAGGATCCACGGCTTTCCCAGGCGGCGCAAAAGCACGAAACGGAAGGACAGGTACGCCGCGAGAAACTGGAAAACCACCGAGCAGATGAGCAGTGCAACCAAACCGCGCCCTCCGGGCCGGCCGCTTCCCACGCCTTCGCCTGCCGACCCTAATTCCTTTTCGGCAGAATTAATGAAAATATTCAGGCATTTTTGGCGGGAAGAAGCCGGGGGCTTTCGGTACCGCCGTTTGCCGGCATAGCGCGAATCCTTTATGATTTCCAAGGCACCTTAAGACCTAGTGCTTATTTTTCGTGCCGGGAGGACATCATGGGACAGGTCGTGCACACGTCGCGGATCGTCATTACGAGAGAGAAGGGACCGACACGCAAGGCGCTGATCGAGGGATTCGCGGAACCGGTCTACTACGGCGTCCACGGCGGGATCAAGAAATTCTACAAGGTGGAGCCGGACAAGGAGCACGCCGCCACCCTCGACCACATCGTCGGCGCCGTCGGAGGCTGAATGATGGGGACACTGGCCACGGTGCTGGCCGGCAAGAAGATCCCCACGTTCGGCGACAGGTTCCGGGCGGACGTCGAGGGGGACGTCGAAGACGTCGAGGGGGTGCTGAAGATCACGAGGATCCGGGTCAAATACACCCTCAAGGTCCCTCCCGGGAAGACGGAGGAGACCCGGCAGGCGCTCGGCGAGTACCTCGTGAGATGCCCCGGGGCCATGAGCGTCCAGGGGGCCATCGAACTCATCGATTCGGCCGAGATCACGGAACTGGACGCGTAACGTCCGGATGAGAGGAATCTGATGAAAGCCGCCGTCTGCGAAGCGTTCGGGAAACCGCTCGCCCTCCAGGATATGCCGGACCCGTCGATTGGTCCCGACGAGGTGCTGATCCGGATGCAAGGGTGCGGGGTGTGCCACAGCGACCTGCACCTGGTCGACGGGGACTGGGCCGACTGGGGGACCCCCCTGCCGATCATTCCCGGGCACGAGGTGACCGGCGTGGTCGAACGGGCGGGAGACCAGGTGAGCAGCCTGAAAGCGGGGGACCGGGTGGGGGTCCCGTGGATGCAGTACGCCTGCGGACAGTGCCCCGCATGCCGGTCCGGCGCGGAGATGCTGTGCGCGGCCCAGAAGAGCACGGGGATAACCGTGCACGGCGGGTATGCGGAGCGGGTCAAGGCGCCCGCCGCGTTCACGCACAGGATCCCGGACGGTCTGGACCTGGTGGACGCTGCTCCGCTCCTGTGCGCCGGGATCACGGTATTTTCCCCCCTGCGTCATGCGGGGAACCTGGCGGGAAAGACCGTGGCGGTCGCCGGGATCGGGGGACTGGGTCACCTGGGGGTCCGGATGGCCTCCGCCATGGGGGCGCATGTCGTCGCGATCACCCGCGGGGAGGGAAAAAAGGAGATGGCGCACGAGCTCGGCGCCCACGACGTGATCGACTCGGGGAAAGAGAAGGCAGGGAACCAGCTCGCCCGCATGGGGGGGGCCGACCTGATCCTGCTCACCGGCATCTCGGCGAGCCTTTTCGAAGAGGTAATACCGGGGCTGGCGCCGAACGGCACCCTGGTGGTGCTTGCGGCCATCGCCGAAACCGCTAAGATCATCCCCGCATCCCTCCTCACGGGACAAAAGCGGATCATGGGATCCGTCGTCGGAACACGCGACGACATGGACGCGATGCTTGGGTTCGCGGCGGACCACGGGATTGTCGCGACCGTAGAGAGACACCCGCTGGCGAAGGTCAACGACGTCCTCGACAGGCTGCGCAAAGGGGAGGTACACCTGCGGGCCGTGCTCACTCCGTAACCGAAAGCAATCCCCCGGGAAAACGATTCCCCCCCCCGAAAGGGAAATGGCCGGCTTCTTCGCCGGCCTTTCTGCATCCGCCTCCCCTGCCCGTCCCGTCAACCGGGTTTCCCGGGCCTTATCCCATCTATATGTAAAGTTTCCAAGGGGATTGCCGATAAAGGAGAAGCCCCTTCGGCATCGGGGAAAGAATACGGGAGGCGTGGGTCGACTGCATGACGAATACTTCTTCTTTACGATCCGGAATCTTTGGTCCGATACGAATAATCAGGGAGAGGTTCGCCAGGCTGGAGGACTCGGAGCCCGAACAGGCCTTTATCCGCCTGGTAATCGTTTCGATCATAATGGTCTACACCCAGGTGGTCTGCCGCTCCGACCGCGTGATCGATTCCACCGAAAGAATCGCCATCTGGCTTATCTGGGTATTCATCCTTCTTTCCATCGGAATCCTGGTTGCCATTGCCAGGAACCCGAAAAAATCATCTGTCCGCAGATTCGTGGGGATGCATGCGGATATCTTGTGCATCACGGTTCTTATGTATCTCACCGGGGAAAAGGGTGCCGTTTTTTTTGTCATTCTATTATGGGTACCTTTCGGCAACGGTTTCCGATATGGAAGAAAATACCTGTTCGTTTCCACTCTTCTGAGCTTCTCGAGTTTTACCGTTCTTGTTCTCACAAGCAGTTTCTGGAAATCCATCCCTGATCTCTCGGCTGGCTTGCTGATATCCCTGATCGCTCTTCCTGCCTACGTTTCCTCTTTATTGAAAAAATTGACGGAAGCGATAAGGCGCGCAGAAGACGCCAATCTTGCCAAGAACCAGTTTCTGGCAAACATGAGCCACGATATGCGGACCCCGCTCAGCGGCATTCTCGGCATGGTCGAGCTTCTGCGGGGCACTACGCAGACCGTCGAGCAGGAGGACTACTCGAACACGATCCAGGCCTCGGCCCAAACCCTCCTGTTCCTTATCGAGGATGTCCTGGACATCTCCAAGATCGAGGCCGGGAAAATCTCGGTGGAAAAAGTCGATTTCGACCTGCATAAGCTCATTAAAAACACGATGGCCATGGTGGCCCAGCAGGCCAGGGGAAAAGGTCTGGACATTTCCCTCCAGATCCCTTCCCGGATTCCTTTCCTTCTGCGAGGAGATCCCCTGCTGATCCGCCAGGTCCTCCTCAACATGCTGAGCAACGCGGTAAAGTTCACCGAGGAAGGAGAGGTCTGTCTGCGCACAGAGCAGATCCGGGAAACTCCGGGTACCGTTGTGCTCCGTATCGAGGTGTCGGACACCGGGATCGGCATCCCCCCCGAAGCCCAGGCGCGCATCTTCGAGCGGTTCACCCAGGCGGACGATTCGATCACCCGTCGATACGGCGGATCGGGCCTGGGCACGACCATAGCGAAGCAGCTCGTGAAACTCATGGGGGGGGAAATCGGACTCCAAAGCGAGCCGGGGAAGGGAACCACCTTCTGGTTCACCCTGGAACTGGATAAGCAGCACGAGCTGGTCTCCCAGGCGACCGGCGCAAGCGCCCTGAGCGGCAGCCGCATCCTGATCGTCTCCTCCGACGGCAACAGCTCATTCACTCTCAAGAAATACCTGGCATCCTGGGGCGTAAGCGCGGTAATCGTCGACAAAGCCGCTCAGGCGTTCTCCCCCCTCATATCGGCCGCAAACGATGGCATCCCCTACCAAATCGCCGTCATTGTCGAAAACAATCTCGATATGGACCCGTGCGAACTCGCCAAGGCGCTTAAGTCCGTCCGGCTGATCCGGAATGTCCAGTTGATCCTCGTGAGCAAGGAGGAAAACGAACCGGATCTTTCCGTCATCACGAAGCACGGGTTCGCCGCAGGCCTCGGCTCTTCTCTTGACAAGACGCTCCTGTTCAATTCCGTTCACTTCGTCCGGCCGGTCGAAGGGGATTCCGGAAACGTCCCGAGCCTGGCAAGCCGGTATCGACAGAAAAAGGAGGAGGAACGCCGAGGATTCCGCATTCTCGTCGCGGAGGACAACGTGACGAACCAGAAAGTCATCGCAAAAATCCTCGAGCGTGCCGGGCACCGGCCGCATCTCGTGGAAAACGGCGAACAAGCCCTCGACGCCATGGAAAAAGAGAAGTGGGACCTGGTGCTGCTCGACTTGCACATGCCTGTCATGGGAGGGTTGGAAGCCGCCAAGATCTTCCGCTTCACCCGGGAAGGATCTTTCCGCCCCCCCCTGGTTGCCCTGACCGCAGACGCGACACGGGAATCGAAAAAAGCGTGCGAGGACGCCGGGTTCGACAACTACCTGACAAAACCCGTGGAGATGAAGAAGCTTCTGGAGATCCTGGACTCGCTAGGCCCGGCAGGCAGGAAGGCACAAGGAGCCACCCCGTCAGACGAAGCACCCACAACCTGGATTCCCTCATCGGAAAGCGATCGCATCGATGCGGTCATCGACCCGTCCACGATAAGCGAACTGGCCGCACTCGGGGGCAAGGAAGATTTTTTGGAGAAGCTGATCCGGATCTTCCTGCAATCCGGGGAACAGAAGATCGACAGCATCGAAAAGGCCATGCGGTCACAAAATTTCGGGCTGGTGGCCGACCTCGCCCACGCCCTGAAGGGTAGCGCCGGTCAGATCGGGGCGGTCACCATGCAGAAAATTTGCCACTTCTTGTCCCGGGCCGGGTCGACGGAACTCAGGAAAGACGGGAACAAGACCGTCAAGGATCTCAAGGGGGAGTTCGAACGGGTGAGGTCCGCGCTGACCAGGTACCTCCAGCAGAACAAGGATTTGGATACTCCTGTTGGCGAAGGAGGGGCGCCGGGCGGGACGTCAGGCGTATCCTTCCCCCCTCATTCCTCCCACTCCCGATAAACCGTTGGATAGCCTGTCCTGAGCCTTCAACAAACGCTCCATCACGCGAAAATCCTTCTCCCCCAGTCTAAGGGCAGCCTCGACCCAGACCAGGACAACCTCCATTAATTCCCCATACGATATAGGGACATAAGACTGTCTGACCTTGTGAAAAGACTGATATGTGTTCCGTTTTCGCGCGTGTCGGGCGACGAATTCGTTTAGTACTTTCTCCCCCTCTCCATCTTCCGCAACAATATCGACAACGCCCATATCGTGGAGTTCGGTGGCACTGTACATGTTCCCGCTGAGAACGATTTGTTCCGCCCTTTTGGGATCCAGACGACGTGCAAGAAGGTTGTATGCTCCCATACCGGGAAACAAGTTGAAGAGAACTTCCGGCAATCCGAATCGTGCACTTTTCTCGGCAATGATCAAATTGCTTGAGAGAGCGGATTCGAACCCCCCTCCCAACGCATCGCCCTGGACCAATGATAACGTCGTGATGGGAAAATCGAGGCACATTGTATAATTCGGGAACACGACGTCGATGCAAGCACAAGCATATTCCCGTAATTCCGCTTCGTTTCCTTCCCTCAACAGCTTCAGGAACAAATGCAAATCTCCGCCAAAACTATATACCCCGGGAAACTTGGAAGCGAGCACCCCGTAACGAATCGGGCACTCCACTCCCTTCGTGCTCTCTGTCCGATTGATCTGTTCGATATAAAGTTGGCACTTCCGTATATCTTTGAGTAGTCCCAAGGTGAAACAGGGCCTGGGTTTCGGGTCCATGTAGTACCACATGATCCCGTACTCCGGGTCAAATTTCATTTGCAACTGTTCAAGTGCAGGCTGGTGGATAAATGCCGTCTTTACGCTCATAGGTCACCTTTTTATTCCCAGGTACGAACAAACGGCCCGTCAAACAACTTGTAGAACCTGCGAATTTCACAGGAATAAAACATGGCGAAGTGTAACACAAATCGAGAAAGTCAAATAATAAAAAAATATCGTTGGGATGATCAGGAAGTCCCGGAGGACTTTAGGGCAATTTTTCCCCCTCTGAATGTCCAAAAAAGTACTATCCCGCCCATCCGGGACTCGGGTCGGTTAATGATCGGTTTCGCGCTTCCCTACCGCTTAGCATTTGACAAAAGAAGCCGTGCCCGGGAATATCTCCTACAACGCCATGAAACGCGATCTCTCCGACTATCTCCAGGTCTTTCGCAGCCGCCGCATCGCTGTGATGGTGTTCGCCGGATTCTCCTCCGGCCTCCCGCTGGCCCTTACCGGGGGGACGCTGCAGGCATGGATGACCGTGGCGGGGGTGGACCTTCGCACCATCGGGGTCTTCGCCCTGGTGGGCCTTCCCTACACGCTGAAATTCTTCTGGTCGCCCCTGATGGACCGCTTTGTTCCCCCCTGGATGGGAAGGCGCAGGGGATGGATGTTCCTTACGCAGGGCGCCCTGCTGCTCGGCATCGCGGCGATGGCATTCGGGAACCCGGGGGCGGCCCCCTGGGCGCTCGGGGCCGCCGCCCTGCTGGTCGCCTTCCTGTCCGCCTCCCAGGACATCGTGATCGATGCGTACCGGACGGACGTCCTGCGCGAGCCGGAACGGGGGCTGGGAGCGGCCGTTTTCGTGACGGGGTACCGGATCGCGATGCTCACCTCGGGCGCCCTTGCCCTCATCTTTTCGGAGCAGATCGGCTGGAGGAACACATACCTTCTCATGGCCTGCCTGATGGCTGTCGGGATCGCCACCACGTTATTTTGCCCCGAACCGGAGGTCCGCGTGACCCCTCCGAAGAACCTGCAGGAGGCAGTGATAGGTCCCCTGAAGGATTTCTTCTCACGTCGGGCGGCAGGCGCACTTCTCCTGCTTATCGTCCTCTACAAACTCGGTGACGCCTACGCGGGAACCCTGACGACGGCCTTCCTGATCCGGGGCGTCGGTTTCTCCCCCACGGAAGTGGGGACGATCAACAAGGGATTCGGTCTTATCTCCCTGATCGTGGGCGCGATGTTCGGCGGCACCCTGATGGTGCGGCTTGGGCTCTACCGCTCGCTGTTGATCTTCGGAATATTGCAGGCGGTATCGAATCTCTCGTTCATGGTTCTGTCCTGGGTGGGGAAGAGCTATGCGATGCTGGTCTTCACCGTCGCCTTCGAGAACGTGTGCGGTGGGATGGGGACGTCGGCGTTCGTGGCCCTCCTGATGGCCATGTGCGACCATCGGTACACGGCCACCCAGTACGCGCTTCTGTCCTCCCTCGCCGCACTGGGGAGGATCTTCGTGGCGCCGACCTCCGGCTACGTGGTGGAATCGGTGGGGTGGGCGGTCTTCTTTTTCTTCACGGCGGTTACCGCTCTGCCGGGGCTCTGGATGCTATGGCGGTTCCGGGGGGAGATCACGGCACTCACGGAGCAGACGACCGGATCGGCTCGTTGAGCCTCTGATCAAACCCATACGGAATACCCGTGCCGGACCGCACGTTCCGGATTACGAGGCCGTCCGGGATGCCGCCAGCGACTTGACCTTCCCTTCCTGTCCCTCCGGCGTCTCCGTTTTCTTTTTCATGGACGACTGCCCGTCGAACAGGGCGCCCTCCGACATCGCGAGCTTCGCCGTGCATATCTCGCCGAAGACCTGCGCCTTGTCCTTCATCTCGACGATCTCGGACGCTTCGAGGTTGCCCTCCACTCTGCCCCCGACGACCATCGTCCGGGCCTGCACGTTTCCCTTGATCCTCCCGGTCTCTCCGACGATGACCCAGTCGGCCCGGATGTCCCCTTCCACGACTCCGTCGATCCGCAACGTTCCCTTGATTACCAATTCCCCCTTGATCGTGGAGTCGGTTCCGATGACCGTTTCGAGCCTGGCGGAAGACTTTCCGAACATGATCACCTCCTGGCAAGGAACTTGGACGGGTTCACGTGGTGCCCGTCCTTCCATATCTCGTAGTGGACGTGTGGGCCCGTCGACCGCCCCGTGGACCCGGCCAACCCGATGGTTTCTCCCCTTGTCACGCGCTGTCCGACCGTGACTAAGTTCTTGCTGTTGTGCGCGTATGCGGTGGTGTACCCGTGGCCGTGCTCGATCACGACGACGTTGCCGCTGTTCCTCGTCTTCCCCGAAAAGGTAACGATCCCGTCCGCGGTCGCCTGAACCTCCGTCCCGGAGGCGATGGAGATGTCGATGCCGGTGTGCAGCTGTCTCCTCCCCGATTTCGGATGGTTCCGATAGCCGTACCGCGAGGAGATGTATCCCGGGACCGGCCAGCCTGTAGGCGTCGCCCGGTAGATGTCCTTCTGCTCGGCGATGTATTTCTTGATGTCCGTAACGGAGCGCATCGCCTCGTCGATCTGGGAGCGCAGCACCTTCATGTCGAGCGATCCCGTGTCGAGGAACTCCGCATTTTCGAGGACGTCCGCCTTCGATTCCAGGGAGAACAGCCTCTTGAACTCCAGTTCCGCCTGTTTCAGGGAAACCATCGTCGATTTCAGCTCGAGGAACTGGTCCGTGACGTACGAGAGCCGTTCCTTCATCTGGTGGTATTCGACGGTGTGCACGGCGACCGTGAACAGATAGATAACCCCGACGAAGAACGAGACGGTGGAGAAGAGAATGCCCGCAAGGGGGATCCGGATGCTAACCGGTTTGGTCCGGGAATGGGGAACCATCATGATCGTGACGGGAGTGAACATCGTCTTGAAAAACGATCTGATGTTGCCCATCCCGACCTCCTTTGCCCCCCCGGCGTTTTGCCCTCCCGGGAGAGAAGGGAAACCCCCGGGATACCGGAAATCAAAGCAAGTATTGTTCCGGCTGCAGATATCTTTCAAATAACTGGAAATAAAGGGAAACCCATTTGACTGGACTGACAGTTTCTGACAGTTTCGAAAGGAAACGATGTGGGGGTGTCAAATTCCCGACAGGGGGGGAATGCGGGATCACACCCCGTCTATTCGCAGGACGATCTTTCCCACATTCTCGTTCGACTCCATCCGAAGGTGAGCACTTGCGACTTCCGTCCAGTCGCATACCGAGTCGATCACCGGACGAAGCCGCCCGTCGGCAAATCGCGGAAGCGCAAAACCGGTGAACCGCTGCGTAAGGCCGATCCTCCTGGCCGTGCCCAAGGACCGAAGCGACGTGCCGAGGATCTGGAGCCGCCGCAACAGAAGATCGAGGAGATTCACCCGCTCCGCCACCGACCCTCCCATCGTGCCGATGAGGATCAGCTTTCCGTCCTCCGCGAGGGATTCGAGATTCTGCCGGAAGTACGGGGCCCCGACAAAATCGAGAATTAGGTTTACTCCCCTCCTCTCCGTCTGGCCGGCCACCCACGCAGCAAAGGGCCCGTCCCGGTAGTTCCACCCCGCTCGCGCCCCAAGATCCAGGCAACGGGAGATCTTCGGCGGGGACCCCGCCGTGACCAAGGAAACGGCTCCCGCCTCTCGTATCAGCTGGATCGCCGCCGTGCCGACTCCGCTTCCTCCGGCGTGGACCAGGACCGTCATCCCCGGTGTCAGACCCCCGAGGGAGAAAAGGTTGTGGTAGGCGGTGAGAAATGCCTCGGGGATCGCGGCCGCTTCCTCGTACGACAGATTGTCCGGGATCCGCATCCCCATTCCGCAGGGGACGGCCACTTTTTGTGCGTATCCTCCCCCCGTCAGGAGCGCAAATACACGGTCGCCCGGACTCCACTCTCCGCATGCGGAGCCGACCTCCAAGATCTCGCCCGCCATCTCCAGCCCGAGGATCTCGGAGGCCCCCGCCGGCGGGAGGTACAACCCCCTCCGCTGCAGCAGGTCCGCGCGATTGAGCGCCGTCGCACGGATGTTTACCAGGAGCTCATCATCCTTCGGAGAGGGGTCGGGATGGTCAACGATCTGCAGTACATCCACTCCGCCAAATTTCGACATTCCAATCGCCTTCACCCGATCCCCCTCCGTTCCTTGTTTCTCATTTTCCCATGTCCTGTCCCGCGACAACACCCAGTTCCCCAAGGGAGGAGACCAGGTGCTCGTGGCCCGTGTAGTGGATGGCGTGAAGATTCAAGCGCCTGGCCCCCGCGATGTTTTCCTCGAGGTCGTCGACAAAGACGCACTCCTCCGGCGAAAAGCCTATTTTCTCCAGCATATCCAAGTAGATCGCCTCCGCGGGTTTCATGGTCTTTACCTGGTAGGAAAGCGTCACCGCGTCGAACAGGGGGAACACCTCCACGGTCCGGATGTGATGCTCGAAGTGCCACTCGTTCGTGTTGGAAAGAAGACCAAGCCGGTACGACGGCGAGAGGGACCGGATCAGACCGATGGTGGATTTGATAGGGGTAAAGATGCCCACGAAGGCCTGGACGAACTCCTCCTCGGTTACCCGCAGCCCGCACAGATTCGCGATCCCATGATAAAACTCCCACGACGAGACCTTCCCCATCTCGTATCTCCGCGGAAGCCCGGATCCGGCGACGAGAGAGTTCATCTCCCCCAACGTCCTGTCCGTCCGCCTGTCGAGATTGCGGAAGAACATACCGAAGTCGAAAGAGTGTATGACCCCCCCGAAATCGAAGATGACTCCCTTGATGAGGATTTTCCCCCTGCGGGCGCTCATCCCGGCTTCTCCCCCCGATCCGCCTTCCTCCCTGGAAAGTGCTCCCGCACAAGGGTCGCAGCGATGTCCATGGAGGACGTAAAGGCGGGCGAGATCGGGTTCAGGATGTGAATCGCGTCGCCGTCCGCGATCACCTGGAAGTCCATGACGAGCTCCTTGGTTCCCCAGTCCACCAGCTGCGCCCGGATTCCCACTTTCTCCGCGGGCTCGATATCCCGGGGCGACAGGGTCTTTACCAGGAGTGCGGCGTCCCGGAAGAAGGACCGTTTGCGGAATTTCCGGGGTTCCGTGAGGGCGACCCGCCGGAACTTCGGGTTCCGGAGAAAAAGGATCGCGTCGGAGAGCGCGATGGACGGCCCTTCGAAATCGATCCCCGAGAGGAGGCCGTAATTCTCCCTGCCGAACGCGGGAATGGCCGTCGGCCCGAGATATACCTCCCCGTGGACGTTGCTGCTGAAGTGTACGCCCAGAAACGGGTTGCGGATGTCCGGAACCGGGTAAATGTTTCCCCGTACGGTGTGGGACAGCCCTTTCCGGAGTTTCCGGTAGATCCCCTTGAAGGGGATGAGGCGAAACTGCCTCCCCACGCCGAACCGGTGCGCGACCTGGTCGCAGTACGCCCCTGCGGCGTTCACGAACTTTCCGAACGTGATCTTCCCCCGGCTGGTGACCGCAGTCCGCGACCCCCGGACCCCGGTAAACAGACAATCGGTGACAATGACGGCCTTCCCTCCCGCCTCCAGGTCGCTCCGGAGTCTGTCGACCACGGCCGCCGGGTCCACGCAGGCGGTGTAGTGGGAAAACAGGGCTTTCCCGACGGTCCGTGCGTTCGGCTCGACCTCGGCCAATCGGGCCTCGTCGATCATCTCCACCTTCGCCCCGTTCACCGTCGCGCGACGCTCGAGCTCCTCGAGGACCGGGACCTCCTCCTCGCTGCGGGCGACGATCACCTTGCCGTTTTCCCGGAGCGGAAGCCCCGCCTCCCGGCAGTATTCGCGCATCAGGAAGTTCCCGTTCAGGCACGATTTCGCCTTCATGCTGTCGGGCGCATAGTAGATCCCGGCGTGCAGCACGCCGCTGTTGCGCCCCGAAGCGTGCATCCCCGGGGCCTTCTCCTTTTCGACGATGACCACGTTGCCGCACCCCGCCATGACCAGCCGGCGGGCGAGCGTGAGCCCGATGATCCCCGCTCCCACGATAAGCACGTCCGCTCTGTCCGGCACGATTGCCATACCTGCCGCCGCCCGCCCTCGCGCAGTGCGGTTATTCCCCGACTACCTGGACGATGATTTCCCGCCTTCTTTCCCGGTTGTCAAAGTCGAGGAACACGACCTGCTGCCATGTTCCCAGTGCAAGGCGACTCGAAAGGAGAGGGACGGTGATCGACGGCTTGAGGAGAGCCGCACGGACGTGGGAGAATCCGTTGCCGTCCCCCCAGCGCTTGTCGTGCTCGTAGGGATCGTTCGAGGGAACGATCTCCTCGATCACCCTGGCAAGGTCCGAGAGGACGCCCGGTTCATACTCGATGGTAGTGAGGGAGCACGTCGACCCGGGACAGAACACGGTTACGATGCCGTCCCCGATGCCGGAGCGATCGACCGCCGCCGCCACCTTCCCCGTGACGTCGATGATGTCGCAGAATCCTTTTGTCGACAGGAAAAACGTTTCCGTGAACACCATGGGAATCCTCGTGTATTATAAGGGGTCAAATCTCACTATATTATGACACCCCGGGCAGCGGAACCGGTGTCCCGATTTCGCAACGGTGCCCGGATGCGTGTCGCGGGGCAGGGAGGCGGGCATGGCAGAGCATCACAAAGGGGGCGGGCTCTACCGCAACGCCGTCAGCTTCTTCGGCGCCTACGTGGCGATCATCAGCATTTTTCTCATTCTCTTCACCCTTCTTCTTATGTTCAGCTTCAAGTCGCCCAGCCCTTACATCGGGATCTTTTCCTACATGGTCTTTCCGGCTTTCTTCACTCTTGGCGTTTTCATCTTCCTGTACGGCATGCGGCGGGAGAGCATCCGCAGGCGGAAACTCGGCGTCGACGAAGCCCTGCCGTACCCCCGACTCGACCTGAACGACCCCAAAACCCGAAAGACCTTCAGCTACGCCATCCTCGGGGGGTCCTTCCTCGCGATCCTCCTCGCCTTCATTTCGTACCACGCCTTCCTGTACACGGAGACCGTGTCGTTCTGCGGACAGCTCTGCCACACGGTAATGCAGCCCGAATACGTGTCCTACAAGGCATCCCCCCATGCCCGCGTGCCCTGCGTGGATTGCCACGTCGGTTCGGGCGCCTCCTGGTACGTGAAATCGAAGATCTCCGGGGCGAGGCAGGTCCTGGCCGTGATGCTGAACACGTACCCGAGGCCCATCCCGACACCGATCGAAAACCTGCGTCCCGCCCGGGAGACGTGCGAGGAGTGCCACTGGCCCGCGAAATTCTTCGGCACGCAGCTCATGCAGATCCCCCACTTCCGGTACGACGAGCAGAACAGCCCCGAACAGATCAGCCTGGGGATCAAGACGGGAGGCGGCAGCGGGCAACTGGGGGAAAATGCCGGAATCCACTGGCACATGATCACCGAGAACAAGATCCACTTCATCGCGACGGACAGGAAGGAGCAGGAGATCCCCTGGATCAGGTCATCGCGGCTCGACGGGACAGAGGACGTTTACATAACCACGGACTACAAGGGAGATCCGGAGGAGCTCGCCTCGCGGGAAAAGAGAGAGATGGACTGCATGGACTGCCACAACCGTCCCACGCATATCTACGAGCCCCCCGACGCCGCGGTGGACAAAGCGATGGCCTCCTACTTCATTTCACGCACCCTGCCCTGGGTCAAAAAGGTGGTCGTGGACGCCCTCGTCGTGGACTACCCGAGCAGGGAAAAAGCCATCGAGGGCCTGCGCACCGACATCGCCACCTTTTACCGGGACAAGTACCCGAACGTGTACAAGGCCCGCAAGGCCGACGTGGACAAGGCCATCGGCACCGCGATCAACATCTACGACCAAAGCGTCTTCCCGGACATGAAGGTGAACTGGAAGACGTACGCCTCGAACATCGGTCACCGGAACTGGCCGGGCTGCTTCCGGTGTCACGACGGCAAACACGTCGCGAAAAACGGGAAGGTTCTGACGACGGAATGTACAACCTGCCACACCATGCCGGAGCGCGGGCCGCTTTCGCCGCTGGGCGCGATGATGCCGGGCCCCTCCAAGATGAAATGGCACCCCATGGACCTGGAGGGTAAGCACGGAAGGATCCTCTGCAACAAGTGCCACGAGGCCGGGTATCGCCCCCCTATCGATTGCGCCGAATGCCACAAGATCGACACCTCCGCCCCCATGATGTCCATGGCGTGCGCCGACTGCCACGAGAAGAAGTTCGAGGCGCAGCCGGTCACGTCCTGCCGCGAGTGCCACGAGAATCCACCCGCCCTGCACCGGAAGGGGGAACACCCCGACCTCTCCTGCACGGAGTGCCACCGTCCCCACGTGTGGGAAGTCACCGGGCGCGATACCTGCCTTTCGTGCCACGACGACAAGGTGGACCACAACAAGGAGGAAGGGGCCTGCACGAACTGCCACGATTTCCGGGGAAAGACCGCATCGGGCAAGACCCGTTCCGGATAGGGAGGAAGCGGCAGGGAGGGCGACCGGCATGATCCCCTACTTCGAGCAGCCCGTCCTCCATCTGGGACCGTTGAACATCCACGCCTTCGGCGTGCTGGTCGCAACCGCCATGCTCGTCGGCATCCGGATGTCGCTTACGCGGTGCCGCAAGCTCTCCCTCGATCCCGATCTCTGCGCGGACCTTCTTTTCTACACGCTGATCGCGGGGTTCGTATCCGCCCATCTCGTCTCCGTCCTGGCGTATTTCCCCGGGGAGGTGGCGAAAAACCCGCTGATTCTCCTGAAGATCTGGGAAAACATCAGTTCTTTCGGAGGCGTTCTCGGGGCATTGTTCGGGATCTGGCTTTTTTTCCGTTGGAAATCCCCCTCCCTTCCACCCGGCACCGGCTGGAAGTATCTTGATGTGTTGGCGTTCGTATTCCCCTTTGCGTGGGCAATCGGCAGGCTGGGTTGCACCGTCGCGCACGACCATCCGGGGACGGTCACGCATTTCCCGCTCGGGGTGAGCCTGTCCACGCCGGAGGCGAGGGCGTACATCACGTATTTCTACGAGGCCGCCGGGCGGTTGGCGGATCTTCCAACGGCGAAAACACTGGCGAATATGGCCTATAACGACCTGGGCTGGTACGAGTTTCTCTACACTCTCCTCGTCATCGTTCCCATATTCCTCGTCCTCGACCGCAAGCCCCGCCCGACGGGATTTTTCCCGATTGCTTTCGTCCTGCTGTATCTTCCGGTGCGATTCCTCCTCGACTTTCTCCGTCTGAGCGACGCGCGGTACGGAGGCCTGACATTCGCGCAATACGCAAGCATGGCCGGCTTTGCGGCGGCGGGTTACATCCTGCTGCGAAGGATCACCGTAGGAGTCCGGTGATGAATCCATGAAGACGCTTCCCTTTGCCGGACCGGAAGGGGCACGGGAGCCGGCAGTTTCCCTCTTTGGCGTCGTCAAGCGCTACGACGACGTCGTCGCGGTGGACTCCCTGGACCTGGAAATCCGTGCCGGGGAATGTTTCGGTCTGCTCGGTCCCAACGGCGCGGGAAAAACGACGACCATCGAGATCCTGATCGGCCTGCAGAAACCTACGTCCGGGCAAGTCGTTGTTCTCGGGCAAACGTGGGGGAAGGACGATCGCGGGCTTCGTTCGCGTATCGGGGTCTCCCTGCAGGAGACACGTTTCCCGGAACGTCTCAAAGTAGCGGAGGTGGTGACGCTGTTTCGCAGCTTCTACCCCCGGGGCCGCGACGTCCCGTCCGTCATCCGGGAAGTGGGGCTCGAGGAGAAGGCCCGCTCCTGGACGAGCAAGCTTTCCGGCGGGCAGAGACAGCGGCTGGCACTTGCCTGTGCTTTGGTGGGGGACCCGGAACTGCTCGTCCTGGACGAGCCGACGACGGGGCTTGACCCCCAGGCACGCCTCCAGTTCGGCGACTCGATTCTCTCCTACAAGGACAGGGGGTGCACCATCCTCGTGTCGACCCATTACATGGAGGAGGCGCAGCGCCTCTGTGACCGGGTCGCCATCATCGAGGGAGGGAAGGCGATCGCCATCGGGTCGCCCGGCGAACTGATCGCCTCGCTCGACGGGAACCTCGTCGTCGAGGTCGAGATGGCGGCGAGGGACGTGGAGGACGAGGCCGTCCGGAGTCTTGCCGGGGTGACGTCGGTCCGGCGGGAGAACGGAGCGCTCCTCGTATCCGTACGGGAAGCGCATGTCACCGTTCCCGCGCTGCTCGATCTTTTCCGGGCACGATCCGCCTCCCTCGCCCACCTCACGCTTCGACAGGCAACGCTCGAGGACGTCTACGTATCGCTCACCGGGAGACAATACCGTGATGAGTAGACCGCTTCGCCATCTCGTGCTGGCGAGACTCCTCGAAAGTCTGCGGCATCCCGAGACGATCTTCTGGACGTTTATTTTCCCGATCCTCCTGGCGGTCGCACTGGGAATCGCCTTCCGCGGGGAACACCCCGGCCCGACCAACGTCGTGGTGGTCGACGGCTCCGGGGCGGTGATGATCGAACGGGGCCTGCAGTCGGACAACGGGATGCGCGTCGAGGTGCTCTCCCGCGAGGCGGCGGACCAGCGTCTTCGCACGGGGCGGGCGGTAGTCATGGTCATCCCCGGGGACCCGGTCGTCTTCCGGTACGACCCGACCCGTCCCGAGAGTCGTCTCGCGAGGGAGCGGGTGGACCGGGCACTCCAGCATGCCGCGGGACAAACCGACCCGCTCGTGGTCTCAGACAGCCTCGTCGCGGAACCCGGAGCGCGCTACATCGACTTCCTCGTGCCGGGATTGCTCGGCATGAACCTGATGGGAGGCGGGTTGTGGGGAATCGGGTGGGTGATCGTCGAGGACCGGATCCGGAAGCTTCTCAAGCTGCAGCTTGCAACGCCGATGCGGAAACGGGACTTTCTCCTGGCGCACATGCTGGCGAGGCTTGCTTTCGTTCCTCTCGAAGTCGTTCCCCTTCTCTTCCTTTCCTGGCTGATCTTCGGCGTGTCCTCGGCGGGGTCGCTCCTCTCCCTGACTGCGATGGCGGTGGCCGGGGCTCTCTGCTTCGCCGGCCTCGGGACGCTTGTTGCCAGCCGCGCCCGCACGACCGCCACGATCTCGGGGCTGATCAACCTCGCAACGTTCCCGATGATCGTCGTTTCGGGGGTCTTCTTCTCCACCAGCCGGTTCCCCGATTTCCTTCAGCCGCTGATCCGTGCCCTCCCTCTTACCGCACTGATCGACGGTCTCCGGGGGGTCATGACCGACGGTGCGCACCTTGCCATGCTTTGGCCCCACTTCCTGGTGATGGGTCTCTGGGGCGCCCTGAGTTTCGCGGGCGCCCTTTGGCTCTTCCGGTGGACATAGTGCTTGCCCCATCCGCCTGGCGGATGGTAGGTCCTCCCTTCTACTCCTGCTTCGATTTCAGCGACCGGACCCATTTCTCCAGTTCTGCCGCCGCGATGTCGCGTCCGCCGATGCCGAAGGCGATGGCCACGGCGATCGCGACCGCTCCCAACAGCATTCCGAACGCGATGTTGATGATTTCGTTCGCCAGTCCCATCTGCCGCAGCGCCATCGCGCCCGCTAGAACGATGATGGCCACCTTTGCGGCAATACCCAGGAAATTGGACTGGGTCGTTCCCGTGGCCGTGAGCGCTCCGGATACGGCGTTCGCGAGCGCAAGCCCCACTGCGAAGATGACCAGCCCCGTGAGGATATGCCCCGCGAAGACGATGAACTCGGCCACGAGCGTCGCAACCACTTCAAAGCCGAGCAGCCGGGATGCCTCGAGAGAGGCGAAGAACAGGATCATCAGAAACACCACGCTCCCCACGACCGCCGACGGGGTCCATTCCCCTTCGTGGGTCTCCTGTCCCAGTCCGAGGCGGGCCAGGACGTTGTTGAACCCGATCCCCTCGAGTAGGCTGCTGACCAGGCCGGATATCATCTTTCCCGCCGCGTAGGCGATCCCCAGTAGGACGACGGCCGCGAAGAGTCTCGGAAGCGTCTCGAGGATCATGTTCAGCATGTTGCTGGCCGGCGCCGTGATGGACTCTAACTGCAGGGTATTCAGGGCCGCGATGGCGATCGGGATGAGGATGAAGATGTACACGATCAGCCCGACGAGTCCGGACAGCTTCTGTTCTCCCAGCACCTGGGACAGTCCCGCCTTCTCGCCGAGACTATCCGCTCCCACGGCAGCAAGCAGATTCGTCAGGATCTGCCGGACGATGCGCGCCACGAACCATCCGATCAGGAAGAGAACGCCCGCTGAGATGATGTTGGGGAGAAAGCCCAGGAGCTTGTTGAACATTTCCTGTACCGGACTGAGAATCCCCTCCAGGGACAGGGCTCCGAGCACGGCCGGAAGAAACAGCAGCAAGACAAGCCAGTACACTGCTTCCGCGATCGATTTAGACAAAGAGACCGTTTTCCCTTCCGCTCCCTCCTTGCGGCCGAACCGCTCGTCGATGTTGGCTGCTCCGAGCCCTTTCAGGACGATCATGTTCAGCACCTTCGCCACGACCAAAGCGATCACCAGCAGGAGGGCCGCTCCTGCCACCTTGGGGACGAATTCGAACACCTGGTTCAGGAGACGATTGATCGGTTCCGTGATGAGGGGGACGCGCAAGGTCTGGAAGAACGCAACCAGCACAAAGAGCATGATCAGATAGAACAGACCCTTTCCGATCCCCTTTTCCAGGTCAATCCGTTTTCCCGGCTCTTCCACACCGGTCAGCCGGGACATCCGCTCGTTCAACCCCATCTTGCGGAGAGCTTTCTCCCCGATACTCGAGATGGCCAGCGCGATCAGCCATCCGATTACCAGGATCGCCAGAGCGCCGAGTAGACTGGGTATGTAGGTTCCCAAGGAGCCGAAAATTTCGTTCATCATGCTTTGCATGGTTCCCTCCTTTTCGCTCTCCGGTTGATACCCTGGGATCGCCTTTCCTGCGTATTTCTAATGGGTTATGTCGGGAGAAATGCGAACCGCCTGCCGGAGCGGGAACTGCCCCATGAAAAACCATTCCGAACCGGGCGTAGCGGGATTCCCCTCGGATCCCACGCTGCCGATCGGATCTTGTTCCCAATTATTGCATTTTATTGCCAATCCTCTCAACCACGGGAACTTCCTCCCTCCCGGATACCCATGCCAGCCGTCGCCCTTGTCTCGCCGGACGGTCTTTCCTTACGCAAATAGGCGGATCTAGACGAGCCCCTTCACCGCGGACAGGACAGCGTCGTAGTCGGGCTCCTTGGCCACCTCCCCTACGTGCTGGACATAGCGGACCACGTCCTTCCCGTCGACGACGAAAACGGATCGGGACAAAAGCTTCAGTTCCTTGATCAGCACGCCGTAGGCCGATGCGAAGGAGCGGTCCTGATAGTCGGACAGCGTCTTTACCTTGTCCACTCCCGCCGCTGCGCACCACCGCTTCTGGGCGAAGGGCAGGTCCAGGCTGATGGTCAGCACCACCGCATTCTCCGGGAGTTTCGCCGCTTCCTTGTTGAACCGGCGGGTCTCCGTGTCGCACGTGGGCGTGTCCAGGGACGGGACGGCGCTCAAGATCTTTATCTTCCCCCGGAAATCCGCCAAGGTCACAGGCGATAAGGCGTTGTCCACGACCCGAAAATCGGGGGCCTTGTCCCCCGTCCGGATCTCCGGACCCAGCAGTGTCATCGGGTTTCCCTTGAATGTGATGATTCCTTTCCGCTCTTGCATCGCCTCCTCCTCCTTCCGAGAATGGGGGGTTGCCGGCCGAAGTCTGCTCCTTCCCGCCGGTGCGCCGTCAGGCGGCCGTGACTTCCATCTCTTTGGTGTACTTGCCGAAACGCGCCGCGCCGTTGCATCGTGCTCGGTGATGGAAGGCGCTCTGGGCTGTGGCGACGTTTCCCGGATCCCCCTTCCATGCCTTGAGGACCGGCTCCTGCAGAGCTCGCCCGTAGGAGAAACTCAACTCCCAGGGATGCCTGCCCAGTGCGTTCATGGCGCTCAGGTGCAGGGTCGCCTGTTCCGGGGTTTGGCCGCCCGAGAGAAAGACGATCCCGGGAACGGCGGAGGGGACGGTACGGCGCAGGCACCGGACGGTCGCCCTGGCCACCTCGGATGCGCCCGCCTGTTTCGGGCAATCCTTCCCGGAGAGGACCATGTTGGGTTTGAGAAGCGTTCCCTCGAGAACCACGCGATGCTCGAGAAGTTCGGAGAAGACGACGGAAAGGGTGGCGGTCGTCACCTCCTCGCAGCGATCGATGGTGTGGGAACCGTCCATGAGCACCTCGGGTTCCACGATGGGAACCAGGTCCGCCTCCTGGCACAGGGCCGCGTAGCGCGCAAGCGCGTGGGCATTCGCCTTGATGCAGAACGCCGTCGGAATGCCGTCCCCGATCACGATCACGGCGCGCCACTTCGCGAAGCGGGCCCCCGTCTCCCGGTATTCGGAGAGCCGCTCCCGCAGGCCGTCAAGTCCCTCCGTGACCTTCTCCCCTGAAAAGCCGACAAGGGACTTCGCCCCCTTGTCCACCTTGATGCCGGGTATGATCCCCTGTCCGGAGAGGACTTGTGGGAAGGAAATGCCGTCCTTCGCCTTCTGCCGGATCGTCTCGTCGAACAAAATGACACCGCTGATGAACTCGGAAACTCCGGGGGTGGTGAACAACAACTCCCGGTAGGAGCGGCGGTTCTCCTCGTTGGAGGGCAGGTTGATGCTCCGGAACCTCTTTTCGATCGTGGGCGAGCTCTCATCGGCCGCCAGAATTCCCTTGCCTTCCGCGACCAGCGACCGTGCGACGGATTCCATTCCCCTGAGTGGCATACGTTTCTCCCTCTTTCGCTTGGGGTATGCCCGGCCTTTACCGGAAACCGGGCGTTGAAAGGCAAATTATCTTTCTGTTTTGATTCGTTTGAGGAATACCGGTTTCGCGGTGGCAGGCGAATCACGGCCGCCCCGGGGAAACTCAGGCACGAAGAGGAACGTTAGACTTCCGGTTGGTGACCCCCGTATCGGAATTGGTTCCCGTCTCACCTGAAGGAAAAAAATCGAGACGGAAGAGGGAGATCTGTTTGGATAAAACACAGTCTTGAAATATGATCTATGGGAATACTGGTCCCGGAGACAGAAGTTGGCAGGAATCTCTCAGAAGAGAGGCGTGTCCCGCTGGGGGAAAGACTGGATCCTTCGCACGGTTTCCGCATGGCCCAGGCAATTCCGTCTGACGCTTCTTAGCATTGCCGTGGGTTTGGTGGCGGGCCTGGGGGCCGTTCTGTTTGACCAGATGCTCCACCTCGCACTCGAGGGGCTGCACCTGGTGACCGGATATTTGGAACCCGGCAGGGGTTCTCCCGCGACCCTTGCCGCCGAGATCATCGAAAAGCACTCCTACTGGTTTCTTATCATTCCGGCCCTCGGAGGGCTGGCCTCCGGCATCCTGGTGTACAGCCTCGCGCCGGAGGCGGAAGGGCACGGGACCGACGCCATGATCGAAGCCTTCCATCAGAAAGGGGGCCAGATCCGCAAGCGCGTCCCGATCGTGAAGATCATCGCATCGGCGCTCACCATCGGCAGCGGGGGATCCGCGGGGAAAGAGGGACCGATCGCCCAGATCGGTTCCGGCTTCGCGGCGTTCCTTTCGTCGGGCCTCAACCTGAAGGCAAGAGACCAGCGCATCCTCGTGCTGGCCGGGGCGGCGGGCGGCATCGGGGCGATCTTCCAGGCCCCCCTGGGGGCGGCCCTGTTCGCCCCCGAGGTCCTCTACCGGGAGACGGAGTTCGAGTACGAGGGGATCCTCCCCTGCATCATCTCCTCCATCATCGCGAGTTCCGTCTATACCCAGGTCTACGGGAGAAAGGCCCTCTTCTTCCCCGGCCGTGTCGATTTCGAGCTGACGTCCGAGCTGGTGCCGTACGCCCTCTTCGGGGTCGTCTGCGCGCTGGTCGGCTATTTCTACATCCGGGTCTTCTACGACCTCCGGGACAAATTCTTCCACCCTCTCCGGATCAGCAACATGCTGAAGCCCGCCATAGGCGGCCTGATGCTGGGGGTCATCTCCTTCCTTTCCCCTGCGATCCTCGATGGAGGATACGGATGGATCCAGATGGCCCTGGAGGGAAAAATTCTCTGGTGGATGATGCTCCTGCTTGCGCTGCTCAAGATCCTGGCGACCTCCTGCACCATCAGCTCCGGGGGAAGCGGAGGCGTATTCGGTCCCTCCATCTTCATCGGGGCCATGCTGGGCGGGGCCTTCGGGTTTTTCGGGCAGAAGATCGCACCCGGCTGGATCGTCCACCCCAACTCTTTCATGCTGGTGGGGATGGGCGGTTTTTTCGCCGGCGTGGCCAAGGTGCCGATCGCCTCGATCATCATGGCGTGCGAGATGAGCTCCAGCTATACCCTGCTGGTCCCGCTGATGCTGGTTTCGTCCATCTCCTACCTCCTGCTTCGGAAGGTCAGTCTGTACGAGAAACAGCTGATCAGTCGCATGGCATCGCCGGCGCACGTCACCGAGTTTTCCCGCGGTCTCCTCGAGAGGATCTCCGTCCACGAGGCGGCAAAAATGCGGCCGGTGAACCGGATTCCCGAGGAGATGCCGTTCGGCCAGATGGTGCAGATCATGATCAACTCCCGGGAGATCTATTACCCCGTGGTGAACCGGGAGGGGAAAATGACGGGGATCCTGTCGATCAACGACGTCCGGGAATTCATGTTCGAGGAGTCGATCAACCACCTGATCCTCGCCCGCGATGTGGCCACCCCCAACGTCGAACGCGTTCTCTGGAACGATACGCTGCAGCAGGCGCTGGACAAGATGGCGCTCCTGAACGTCGACGAAATGCCGGTGGTGTTAGAGAACGCCCGGGACGAAATCGTCACCATGATCACCAAGCGCGACATCATCAATTACTACTACGTAAGAGGCGGGTCATAAAAACCGGTGGTGGGCCGATGCGCGTCGCGCTGGTAAACACCAACCGGATCGCCCCGCCCATCGCTCCCATCGGGCTGGATTACGTCGCCGAGGCGCTCTGCGCTTCCGGGCATCAGGCGGAAATCCTCGACCTTTGCTGGGAAGAGCGGTGGGAGCCGGCCATCGCCGGGTTCCTGGGGAGCGGGGAACATGCCCTGGTCGGGGTGTCGATCCGCAACACGGACGATTGCTCCTTCGCCACCCGGGCCTCCTTTCTTCCCGACCACGTGGCCGTGGTGAGATGCATCCGGGAACACACCGATGCCCCGATCGTCCTGGGAGGGGTCGGGTTCTCCATCATGCCGGAGGCAGTTCTCGCACGGTGCGGCGCCGATGCGGGAATCTGGGGGGAAGGGGAATTCACCCTGGGGGAGATTGCGGGCCGCCTGGAGAAAAACCTGCCGTGGAACGATCTTCCTGGCCTTGTATCTCGTCTCGGCGCGACGTGGCGGCGAAACCCGGGCGTCGCGCGCCCCCTGGCCGGACTGCCCCCGATGAGCCGCGGCTTCCTCGACAACCGCCGATATTTCCGGGAAGGAGGACAGGCAGGGATCGAGACGAAGCGGGGGTGCCCCCGCCGATGCATATACTGCGCCGACCCGGTCGCCAAGGGAAAAACCGTTCGCGTTCGTCCGCCCGAATCGGTGGCCGACGAACTTGCCCGCCTCGTTTCCCTGGGGATCGACCACATCCACACATGCGACAGCGAGTTCAACATCCCGGCGGATCATGCCGCCGAGGTGTGCCGGGAGATCGTCC
>Ga0210060_1000045_pt1 | contig 83303 bp, 56 predicted proteins | sample Joice_CattailNLB_FD_184871 | JGI IMG/M metagenome (GOLD analysis project Ga0210060, IMG submission 184871) | Wetland microbial communities from San Francisco Bay, California, USA, that impact long-term carbon sequestration - Joice_CattailNLB_D2... | ecosystem: Environmental > Aquatic > Marine >...
ACCCTGGGTCACCGCGGTGATCACCGGGGTGCCCTCGAAGCTGTCGTTGGCCAGCACGTTGGTGGTGACCGCGGCATCCTCGTTGGTGCTATCGGCGTCATCGGCGATGTCGACCACCGCGTTGACGTCGATCGTCATCGTGGCAGCGCTGGAGGACAGCGTCGCCTTGCCCACCACGATCGCCCCCATGACCCAGTCACGGTCGCTCGCGATCGTGTGGGAGATGCTGTCGACGCCGGCCGGCGGGCCGATGTGGTCGAGCAGGTGCGCTTTCACCGTGTCGCCGCTGCTCCCGGCCGTCGCATTGTTGACGTCCGATTCTGCATAGTCGGTATCGGAGGTCGTCATGAGGCTGAGCCGGGAATTCAGCCCGTTGATGATGATTCGATCCGCCGCCCCCGGGTCGATATCGAGGACCGGGTTGGCGTCGTCGGTACCGCCCGTGACCGCAACGAGATCGGTGCCCGAACCCGTGGCCTGTCCGTTGGTGTTGCTAACGGCGACCCCGTAAATGACGCCATCGGTGCCGCTGTAGCGTCCCACGACGGCCGCAACCGGCAGCGCGGTGTCGCTCGTGATGGTGAGGTCGAAATTGCCCGGACTTCCATATGCCGTATACATCGCGAAGTCGACCTGTCCGCGCCCGCCCTGCTGCTCGATCTGCTTGGTCCAGGTAAGCCCGCCGCCAACGATCGAGGTGATGCTCTGGTCGCTGCGCATCGAGATCACGACGACATAGAGCTCGTCGGTGCCGCCCTGTACGTTGCTGAGGGTGAGGGCGCTCGAGCCAACATCCGTGCCGTTGGGTACAGAGGAATCGAAGCTTGCCGCGACGCCTGTCTCGGTGACGGTGAAGTCGAAATCCGCGTAACCCGCACCGTTGGCGTCGGGCGCCGGCGTGAAAGTCAGATTCCCGGCGTTGATGTCGGCCACATCGATGACCTGACCGGCCGTGACGGCGACGCTGTTCAGTTCGAGGGCACCCGCCAGCGGTAGCGTGTCGATGGTGACCGAGCCGAGCGCGTCTCCATCGGGATCACTGAAGTTGAAATCGGCGGCCGCAAATACGTAGGCCGTATCTTCGGGCGTGGTGACCGTGTTGTCCGCGGTCGTCGGGGCATCGTTGACCGGGTTGACCGTGATCGCCACCGTGTCGGTATCCGATAGCGGAGTGCCGTCGCTGTCGGTGGAGAGCACGGTGAGCGTGTCGCCACCGTTGTAATTTGGATTGCCCTGGTAGACGAGCGTGGCCAGGGTCGCGTTGATGTCCGCCTCGCTGCCCGAGATCGTGAGCGTGTCCGTGCCGTTGACGCCGGCGCTGATGGTGGCCGTGCCCTGCAGCGTCACGGTCACGGTGCCGTTCAGCACCGAGAGCTCCGTGGTCGCGAGGTTGCCGTCCGGATCGGTCACGCTGATGCTGCCGAGCGCGAGCGCGGTGTCCTCGTCGACCGCCTGCGCGCCCGGCACCGTGTTGACCGGTGGATTGTTCACGCCGGCCACCACCGTGTAGCTCAGGCCGAACTCGGAGGTGCTGTTGATCTCCGGGCCGATTCCAGCGGTGGCGGTGCCGGAGATCGTGTCGCTTACGCTGAGACCTTTACCCGTGACGTCAATGGTGCCGCTGAAGTTGCCGCTCGAGTCCGCGGTGAGCGAACCGAGGTAGACCACCCCTGCGCCTGACGCATCGGACTCGTATATCTCTACCTGTGCACTGTCGAAATCGCTGTCGTTCGGCGCGATCCCGATGTAGCCGCTGACCGTGAGCGCGGTGCCCGACAGCGAAGCGGACTGGAAGACCGGGTAGTCCATCCCGTAGTTCGCCGAAGTCCCGAGGATCGCCCCGTCATTCGGCGTGGCGCCATCGCCGACGTCGTTGTTCGAATATGGACTGCCGATCGCGCCGCCATTGGCCGCGACGAGATCGATCGCGGCAATGCCGGTGTTCACGAAACTGTTCCGAGTGATGGTGTTTCCGGTGGCGGGTCCATCGTGTCCGACTGCTGCCCACTGGACATCCGAGACCACCAGGACACCGTCCCCGATGCTGTTCTGGATGAGGTTGTACTGGACCGTTGAACCGGTGCCGAACAGCCGAATCGCGGAGAGTTCGTTTCCGAACTGACCGTTTGCGTCAAACGTATTGTTCTCGATGGTGTTGCCGCCGGCGCCCTGCCAGCTGTCGACCCCGGCGCCGTCGCTCTGATAGAAGTAATTGCGCCGGATGAAATTGCCCCCCGAGTCATTTCCGATATCGATGCTGTCCTGGGAGCCATTCGACTCCACCGCGGTCCAGCGATAGTCGTTGCCTTCGACCGTCCAGCCATCTGAGTCGGCGGTAAAGAACGTGCCGAAACGGCCGCTGAACGCAACGACGTTGTTCTGAATCGTGCCGCCGTCGGGCCCCGCGATAACGATTCCGTTCACGCTGCGGTTGGAGGCGCCAGGATCGTCGGCCGGGGTCAAGCTCGCCGGGCCGAAGCCGATCGCGTTCTCCTCGATCACGATGCCGCTCGCGTCGAACGTGCTCCCAGTGAAGGTTCCCGTCGCCGTTCCGATCCGGATATCGCCTTCGGAATCGAGCGTGGCGTTCTGCGTGTTGTCGTGTCCGAACCCATGAATCGAGATCCGGCGCACGATCACGTCCGAGGATTGAATATCCAGACCGACCAAGACGTCATCGGCCGTGCTGTCGGTCGTGTCAACGCCTACATGGGGACCGGCGACGATTTCGAGCTCAGGGCCCTCCACACCGGTAAGCGGCACCGGGTCATCGGCCGTTCCTGCGATGCCGTCCACACCAAGTCCAATTGCGCCGACATAGCCGAGTAGCGCGGTGTTGGTGTCGCGGATCGTGACGCCGTCGGCACTGTCGTAGGCGCGTCCGTCGATCGTTGTGCCTGCGTCGGTGATCTGCGGGAGTTCTCTGATGACCGTGATCTGCCACCAGTCGTCGCCGCCGCCCAGCACGCCGTTGACGACATTGGGATCCGACGCCGGCACGAAGCGCATTTCATTTGCGCCCGTGATGGCGTTCGCGTTGATGATGAACTGATGCAGCGAGCCCTGCTGCAGTCGCGGCGCGCCGCCGTCGTCGTCGGCGCCGTCACCACGGGTGTTGGTAACGACATTGAAGCTGAACGCCGAGTCGATGTTGGTGGCGTCGCCGCCCGATATCGCGACGCCCGTGACGTGGTCAGAGGTCGCAAGCGACGCCTCCGCGTCCGTGGAATTGTCCGACGTGGTTGCACTGCGCCCGCCGTAGAGCGCCCCGGAGCTCGCCAGCGTGCCGCTCGAAGTCAGTGCGCCGGTGACTGCGTAGGTCTGCTCGGCCCACGCAGTGTCGGCTGCGCTGACGCCCGCGTCAGGCGCAATGGTTTTCGAATCCACCACCACCCAGTAGTTGGTCGAATCCGAGAGCCCAGTGAAAGCGTACTGGCCGAGCGTCCCGACCACCGCGCTCGTGGTCGTCGAGGTGACGAACGTGTCGTCCGCGCCGTCGGCGATTCCGTCGCCGCCGTCGCTGAACAGGCGCACCGTGACCCCGCCGGAGCCCACCGCGTCGGCGAGGTTCGAATCACCATTGACGTCCTCGTAGATCGTGCCGGAGATGCTGTAGGTCGCGGGTCCGCTCGAGACATAACTCGCGGAGAACTCCGAGGTGCTGCCGATCTCGGCGCCGTATCCGCCGGTCGAGGCCGTCATGGTCGCGGTGGCGGTGACGCGGTCGCCGGCCGAGTAGCCGGTAAACGCGAGTGCCGGAGAGGTGAAGGTCGCGTCTCCGTTCGAATCGGTGGTCACGGAGATCGAGCCGAGATAGGTCCGCCCCTCAGGCCCGGTCACCGCTGCCGGGTTGGCGAAGAATTCGATTCTGTAGGTGCTGTCCGCGCGCGTGCGGCTGCCATCGGCGTTGCTGAAGTGCCCGCTGATGGTGACTGCTCCGCCCAACACGACGGCGCTGTCGATTCCGGGATAGTTCTGCAGGTAGTTCGAGCCTGCGTCGCCGTCGCCTGCGTCGTTCGCCGTCGCGCCGTCATTCGACGTCCCGGGCCAGAGGTCGATGGCCTGCTGGCTATTCTGGTAAATCTCGTTGCCCAGGATGCGCACGTCGACTGCGTCGTTGCGGATCCGCACCCCGTCCAGGTCGTTGAACGCGATGACGTTGCCCTCGCCCGGATTGGTGCCGCCGATCAGGGTATTGAGCGGGCTCACCGCGGGATTCCCGGTGGTGCCGCGCACTTCGACGCCGCTGTTGAGGTTACCAAGATTGGCCGTTCCGGTCTGGTCCGTGCCGATCCAGTTCCCCTGGACCACCGTGCCGTCCGTGCCGTCGTCCTCGATCGCGATGCCGGCGCCGCTCGACGCGCCGTTGCCGCCGATGACGTTGCCGGCGCCGGCCGCCGAGCCGCCGATCGTGTTGCCGCTCGCGCCGCTGAAGATCTGAATGCCTTCCTCGGCATTGCCGAGCGTGAGCGTCGCGGTCGCGTTGACGCCGATGTAGTTGCCCTGAACCAAGTTCCCCGCGGCGCTGGCGCCGGTGATCAGGATGCCTTCGATCGCGTTTGCCGAGATGACGTTCCCCGCGCCCGCCGCGGTTCCGCCGATGGTGTTGCCTCCGCCCTGGATCTCGATCCCCTGGCCGGCGTTGCCGAGCGCGACCGCACCGCTGATGTCCACACCGATGTAGTTGCCGCTGACCACGTTGCCCGAACCGGCGGTGCTCGCGATGAACACACCGTCGTCCTGGTTGCCCGAGATGATGTTGCGCTCGGCCGCGGTGGTGCCCCCGATGATGTTGTTGGCCGCGCCGTTGCGGATCGTGATGCCGTTGCGGGCGCTGCCCTGATCCGCCGGCGAGATGGCCGCCGTGCCGGCGGCATTGGTACCGATCAGGTTGCCGACCACGACGTTGCCGTCACCGCCGTGCAACAGGAGGCCGACGTCCGTATTGCCCGAGATAAGGTTGTTGCGGATGATGTTGTTGTCGGAGTCGACCTCGATGCCATCGTCGGCGTTTGCCGCTGCCGCGTTGCCGGCGACATTGGTCCCGATGTAGTTGCCCTCGATCGTGTTGCCGTCGGCCCCGGGGTTGAGGATGATCCCGTCGGCGCCGAAACTGTTGATCACGAGCCCACGTATGGTGCTGCCGTCGGCGGTCGCGTCGATCGTAAGGCCACTGTTGGAGGCGTTGACTGCCAGAAGGCTTCCGTCTAGCTCGACGATCGGCGTGCCCGCAAAATCGGGCTCGCTCGTACCGTCGATCACGACCGCATCGGTGATCGTCGGCAGCGGCCCGAGAGCGGTCGAGTTGACGGCAATGGTGTGCGCCCCGCCAACCAGCGCCTCGGGGATATCGAAGTAGATATGGTCCGGCCCGCCGAAGTTCGTGGTGGCGTTGGTCGCGAGGAGCGCCTCGCGCAGCGATATCCGGCCGTCTGCGCCGCGATTCGCGATCAGCGCGTCGATCGAGGTCACGGTGCCGTCGATCGTGTCGTCGGTGGTGTCGACGATCAGGATTCCGACACCGGAGAATTCCGAGGTTGAGCCGTAGTTGCCGCCGCCCAGGTCCACGGTCGCAGTCGCCGTAATGCCTTCATCAGCGGCGATGGCTGCAGCGAGCGTGCTGCTGAAACGGATCACCCCGTTGGCCATGCCGTCGCTGTCGTTTGCACCCCCGTCGGTGACATCGAGCGAACCGATATAGCGCTCGCCCTCGAAGTAGCCGTTTGTGCCCGCCGCGCTGCCGGCGAAGAACTCGATGCGATAGCTGCCGCTCACCGGGGTTTGCAGCAGGCCGTCGATGGTCACCGTGCCGGCCCCTACGGTCACCAAAGTGATGACCGGGAAGTTCTGCAGGTCGTTTGCCCCGGCATCGACATCGCCGGCGTCATTTGCGGTGATCCCGTCACCCACGTACGTCGCGGAGAATGCAGGCCCGCGCGCATCGAGATCGATGCCGAGACCCGCGTTGTTGTAGATCGAGTTCTGGGTGATCGTGTTCCCGGCGGGCGCCGAGGCCGCGGTGTCGTTGAAGCCCGTGATCACGATGCCGGCGCCGCCGCTGCCGCCGACGCCGGCGGTTCCAGTGATGATGTTGTTGCTGATCGTGTTGTTGTTCGAGCCGTCGTTGATTCCGATACCGGCGACCTGCATATTCTCGATCGTGTTGTTATCGATCGTTACGTTCTGCGACTGGTACCAGACCTCGATTCCCTTGCCCTGGCGCACGTCCAGAGCGACAGCACCCTGGAAATCGTGAATGTAGTTGCCCTGGATCACGGCGTTCGTCGGTACGTCGGACACCATGTCGCCGGTGAAACCGGGCGTGAACTGGTTGTAGGCGATCTCGTTATTGATGAGATTGACGCTCTGGAGGTTAGGGTCCGAGTTCCAAGCGAGGCTCATCATCACCGCGTTATTCTCGATGTACGCGATGTAGTTATTGGTGACGTTGGCGGCGCCGTTGGTGAACAGGCCGACGAACTCGAGCGTGCCGGCGTCTGTGCCGTCGGCCCTGGTGCCGATCAGGTTGCCGGTGATGATCGCCGCCCCGGCGACGTCCGTGACCGTACTGTTGATGTAGATCTGTTCCTTGGTGACGCCGGTGCCGAAGCCGTTGATCGCCAGGTCCTGAATGGTCACGTTGCCCGCGGTCACCCTCAGGGCGGATGCGTTGAATGCGTTCCCGCCGGCCAATTCCAGTTCCGGCTTGTCGATCGTGTTAAGCGCGAGCCCGTCGACGCCGACGGTGCCCCCCGTGCCGACCTGGCCGGCGTTCGTGTTCGCAAGGGTCGTGCCGTCGAGCCAGCTGTAGGCGGTGCCGTCGATGGTGGTGTTAGCGCCGCTGATCGTCGGCAGCGCGCTCGTCACGTTGATCTGCCACCAGTCGTCGCCGCCATCGTTCGTGTAGTTGCCGTCGTCCGAGAACGTGCCGGTAACGACATTCGGTGCGACCGCCGGGACGAACCGCATCGCATTGGCGCCGTTGATCAGGTTCGCGTTCAGGATGAACTGATCGAGCGTCCCCTGTGAGTGGCGGCCGGTCCCGCCGCCGTCGTCATCGCCGCCGTCACCGCGCAGGTTGGTGACGACGTTGAAGCTGAAGGCCGAATCGATGTTGCTGGCATCGGCGCCGGCAAGAATGACCCGGGTCACATGCTCCGAGGTTGCGAGCGACGCCGGCGCATTGGAGGAATTATCGGAAACGTTCGGATCGCGTCCGCCGTAGAGGGCGCCACTTGCGCTGAGGAAGCTCGCGGCGCCGTCCATGGCGCCGACCACGCCGTAGGTCTGCTCGGCCCAGACGCTCGACGGCGCCGCGGTGCCCTGGCTCGGAGAAATTCCGTTGGCGGCCCCCCCCTTGGAGTCGACCACGACCCAGTAGGTGTCGTCCGCAAGCCCCGTGAAGCTGTAGACCCCGCCGCCCCCCGTGTAATCGGACCCGACGTAAATGTCGTCAGCACCGTCTGCCAGTCCGTCGCCGCCGTCCCGGAACAGGCGCACCAGTACGTTGTTGCGCCCGACCGCGTCGGCGAGGTTTGCGTCGCCGTTGACGTCCTCGTACACCGTGCCGGAGATCGAGTGGTTAGACGTGGGCGTAACGTTGATCGTTACCGTGGTCGCTGCCGAATCAACGCTGCCGTCATTCGCGACGTACTGGAAAGTGTCGACCCCGCTGTAGCCTGGGTCCGGCGTATAGGTAAAGCTGCCGTCGCTGTTGAAGACCAGCCCGCCGTTGGCCGGGCCGCTTGCCAGGACGTAGGCGCCGGTCAACGGATCGCCATCGACGTCTGTATCGTTTACGAGGACGCCGGGCTGACCGGCGGATTCGGCGCCACTGAAGGTGAGGAAGTTCGCATCGGTGACGGTCGCATACTCGGCATTGATCCAGTCGGCCGAACGGGCCACGTTCGAGATCCGCGCTTCGTCCATGAGGCCGAAGAGCACCTCGTTGGTCCACTCGGTGTTGTAGCCGAGGAACAGAGAATTGATGTCCGTGCCGAGGCTGAGGGTGCCGGAGGCAGCGAAGGTGTCGGTCTGTGCGCCGCCGTTCGCCGTTATCTTGACCTCGCTGCCGTCGTAGGTGAGTACCACTTGGGTCCAGCTGCCGGCGGCTACCGCAACGCTCGAATCCCAGTCGGTATTGATGACCCCATCCAGCACGACGCCGACCGCACCGTCGTTGGTGTAAAAGTACAGGTCCCGCTCCGACACGTCGTCCATCTTGGATACCAGCGTGTGCCACCCCGCGACGCCGTCGGGGTTGATCCAGAGCGAAACCGTGAGCTGGTTTGCGATGTCGAGACTATCGTCGTCCAGAACGGCGATGCGGTCGCCGCCGGCAACGCCGTCAAAATACTCGCCGTCGGCTATTTGACCGGTTTGGTTCGTCGTGCCGGTGCTCGCCCCATCGTTTGCGTTGGCCGTCGAGTCGTTGTAGTTGCTGTCGAGGTGCCAGACGCCAGCGTAGCCGGTGTTCCAGACCGCGTCCGCGTTCTGCCCATCCCCTGCTCCCGTATTGCCGTAGTACATCCAGATCGAGTCGGTGGTGCTGCCGGCATCGATGGTGGGTACCTTGACCCAGACATAGGAGGTGCCACCCGGCGCGGGATCCCACGATTCGATTTCGTAGGCGAGCTCGATCTGGCCGCCTTGGTCATCGAAGAAGCGCAGGTCCGTGCCGTCGGCCTTGAGCAGGCTGCTGTCGATGTTCACGCCGTCGGTCAGCGTGACGAGAATCGGAAACTCGTCCAGCTGCCCGCGTCCGCTGTTGTCGATGGTGATCACTTGGCGTCGCGTCCACGCGCTGTCCCACCAATCGGCGGTCAGGATGCTGTCCTGGGCGATCGTGTAGGCATCGGGGTTCGCGACCGGTGTGTCGTTGACCGGCGTGACATCGATCGTCATCGTCGCATCACCCACCGACGTCACGCTGACATCGTCGAAATAGCCTTCAACCCATTCGTCGGCTGCCGTGCTTGCGTTGTTGTAGGCGCTAAGCTCGATCGTGTGGTTGCCCGTGGTGAGCGCGATGGTCGTCTGGAAGTTCTGCCAACCGCTGTCGTCGTCAATACCGCCATTGCCATCACCCACCTGGTGGACGAGCGATGTATTGACATCGCCACCATAGGCCACGCCGTCTACCCTGAGAAACAATTCGCCGTACTCGGTGTTCTCGTACCCACTGCCCATGACCATCCGGTAGAGCAGTGAGATCGTTACATCCGTATCCTGGGTCAGATTGAAAGTGCTCGACCAGCCTCCCGAGGTAGGACCACCGGTGGCGCCGCCCCCGAGGTCAACCAACAAACCACCGCCGCTACTTCCCCCTGCCGGTTGATAGCTGCCATCGGCCCATGCGGAGTTGGTGATATCGGCATAGGTAAAGCCATCAGCATTGGCGTCGAAGCTGGCGTCGATGTAGGTCGTCGTCGACGCGCCGTATACGGTGCCGTCGTACACGCTGAATTCGAAGCTGTCATAGGCCACGCCGTAAGCATCTGGTGCTGCGGTGAAGGTGAGCAGTCCAGCGTCGATGTCGACCTTGCTGATTTCTTGGTTGAGCGTGACCGCGACGCCGTTGAGCTCCAGGCTACCAATCGTCGGCAATTGTGTGATCTGTACCTTGTCGAGGGGGTCGCCATCCGGATCGCTGTAACCGAAATCCGACGCGCTGAACACGTAGGGCACGTCTTCGGCGGTGGTCACCGTATTGTCGCTGGCGGTCGGTGGACTGTTCGGGGGGGTAACCGTGATTGCGGCCGTGTCGGTGGCGGCAGAGAAGGCCGTCCTGCCACCGGGGCCGGCGACGGTGTACGTGATCTGGGCGTTGTCGACGTAGAAGTACTCGGTGCCGCCTGTGTAGTCAGCGTTCACTCGGAAACGGATCTGGGTGTTTGCCGTGGCGTAGGCACTGATGTCGAAACTGACCGGTCCGGTTACCGCGCCGGAAATTCCGGTGACATTCACCAGAGTCGTCCAGCTGCCGCCGCCGTTGGAAGAAACCTCGACGATCACCGAGTCCGAGGCGTCCACGCCCGTGTCGGTGCGCGCGTTGAAGCTCAGCGTGGCGCTTGCTGCCGCGCTCAGATCCACCGCGCGCGCCACGCTTTCGAAGCCGGCGTCGGCGTGATTTTCGAGCCTGAGCTCGCCGCCGGTGATCCGCACGTCGCCAGAGCTGGCCCCGCCGCTATCACTTGTCTCGACCCAGTTCGCCGCCCAGTTCGCCGAACCGTTGTTGTTGCCATAGGACACCGTGCCGAACTGGTCGAGCACGTTGTAGGCGCTGGTTGGGGTGGTTACGTTTGCCGTCGTACCGTTCGTGCCGGCGGTCTGGTCCCAGGCGCGGAAAGTGATCGCATTGGCGATCGTGCCGTTGTAGGCGGGATTGGGCTGGAAGTACAGGCGCGTGTTCGCATCGGCCGCGAGCAACCGGGCGTTCGCATCGGACACGGCGCCGAGCGCGTTCCAGTTCGTGCCGCCGTTCGTCGAATACCACCAGCTGCCGTTCGTGGTGTCCGAGCCGGTCACCGCAATGCCCAGGACTGCGCCGGCATCCGCGTCGGTGACGTTGTCGACCTGGCCGGCAGGACTGGCGAAGTCCACCAGGCTCGAGACCAGCGTGCCCACCGCACCCGCCGGAGCCCCGGCGTTTTCGGCAATCGGGTCCAGCACCGGGGTCTTGCTCGGGTCGAGCACCGGCGCGGCGTTCGTGTGCCAGGTGACCTGAAGCTGCGGGTGCCAGGCCTGAGTGCCGTTTTCGGAGGAAGCGAAATCCCAGCCGTCCGAGTTATTGTTCAAGATCGCCCAGCCGTCGTTGGCCGTGCCGTCCGACCAGAGCTGCAGCGTGCTGGCGAGACCGGTGAAGGTATGAAAGTTGCCGCTCGACAGATTCGTCAACTGGCTGTCGACCGGTGCGGCATAGTCCGTGCCCGAGTTGAGGCCGCCGACGAACGTGTCCCAGGTTGCCGTGTCTTCGGTCCAGTTGACCAGCATGCGGTGCAGCGAGATCGTGCCTGCGGCGCTCCCCGTGGTTCGTACAATCAGGCTGGCAGAGTCGATGAAGGCGCCGACAGGAATCTGATTTGCTCCGACGCCGAAGAGGTTGTCGAACCGGATCATTCCCTGGACCACGGCGCCGCCATCGCTGAGGTCGACGGTGACCTCGGTAAGGCCTCCGTAATTCGTGCCGGTCGATCCAGCGTGGATGTACGTGTCCTGCGTGCCCGCGTATGCGCTGACGCCCTGCTGGAACGATGTAGTCGCAAGCACCCCGAGCCACGCGTCCTGCACTTCAGGCGTCAGGCCGATCGACGCATCGACCTGCCCGACGGCGTATTCGAGAGTCCAGTCGCCGTTGTAGGCCCAGTTGCCGGTGGTATCGGTCGAGGCGGCGACATCGGTACCGGTGGCGGCGGCAAGCGTGTCGACGAAAGCGCGCCCCGAGTCGCCTGCAGCGATGTCACAACCGTAGAGCAGAAGGTCGGCGTCCGGCGTGAGGCTCGCGCTCCAGGAGGCGAGCTCGCCGGCGCGCGAGACGATCGTATTCAGGGTGAGATCGCTCGATCCGAGATAGAGCTTGCCCGCCTCGCCGTGCGAAACGATGTGCACTGCGCTGACATTGCTGCGGCCTGCCAGCGTCTCGGTGATCTGCTGCAGCCCGTCGCGCAGCGGGTCGAGCACCACGACCTCGACGCCCGGCCGGGCAAGTTCGACAAGCTTCTGGTAGTCGTAAACCTTCGGATCGATGAATAGGAGCTCGCTGCCGCTCGTGCTCACGCCGGGGTCGAGAAACAGCGTGTCAGAGGAGAGTGACGACTCGCTAACCTCTGCGGTACCCGGCTGAACGTGCTGCTCGGCAGCGACCGATGGCGTGTCGGTCTGCTGCGTATCCTGATGATCGGGCAGCGGCGCGGACGCATCGGGGTGGTCCTGCTGCTGCTGTTCGACGGTCGCCGCAGCAGCGCCGTCGAACATCAGTCTCAGCTCGAGCGCCAACGCACTACGGCGAGGTCGCCAGTGCCTGGACGGCGCTTTCTTGGACATGCTGCCCGCTGTCATTTCCCCACTCGGTCGAGTGAACAGGATATTTAGAGCAACAAATTTCCGCGCTCGATTACGACCATTTCCTAACAAATTCTCATAGGTGAAGGACGTTATTTATAACAAGAATGAACTAGCGAGCGTAAGCCAATATTTTCACGGCGTTTTATATAAACAAGAACGATCCCGTTGGGACGCCCAAAGTTATCCCAAGCCGTTGAATAAGTTGATGTTTCAAAGCAGTACCGGCGGTCGCCGGATTTGGGACGTTCGTCGCCTGGGTGACCTGGTCAGGCCAGGAGCGCGTACCAGGAAGTACGCCAGAGGCTATCTAGTTCATTGATTTACCACGAAAATATCATGATCTGACGCCAGCGCCTCGAGCCCCCCGCGAGGTGATGGTGGCTGGCGCAAGCGCGCAGCCAACCCCTGCCAGATCGACCGCGCTAGATGCGGAATTCGATCAGGAAGGGTCCACGCCGCGCGGCGGCGGCGCGGAAGACGTCCGCGAACGCTTCGAGCGTCTCGACGCGCGCGGCTTCGACGCCCATCCCGCCGGCGAGCCGCAGCCAGTCGAGCGCCGGCGGCGCGAGGCCGAACAGGCGATCCGCGGCGGGTCCGGGCCTGGCGCCCACCGCAGCGAGCTCGCCCTGCAGGATGCGATAGACGCGATTCGCGAATACCACGGTGATCACGTCGAGCGCTTCACGCGCCTGCGTCCACAACGCCTGCAGCGTGTACATGCCGGCGCCATCGGCCTGCAGACAGACCACCTTGCGATCCGGGCAGGCGAGCGCCGCACCCGTGGCCGCGGGCAGGCCGATGCCGATCGCGCCGCCGGTGTTCTGCAGCCAGTCGTTCGGCGCGGCGCCGAAGGTCGGCGCGAACAATGCGCGCCCGGAGGTCACCGCGTCCTCGACGACGATCGCGTTTTCCGGAATCAGCCCGGCAAAGGTATGCGCGAATGCGAGCGGCTCGAACGCGCCCTGCGCGCCGCTCAGCGGCGGCTCGACCGCAGGCAGCGGAACTTCGCGCGGCGCGCCAAGCTCATCTGCCAGCGCCTCGAGCGCGGCGACCGCGTCTTCCTCCGGCCGTGCGAGCACGTCGACGGCACAGTCCTGCGGCCACAGCGTGCTCGGCTTGCCGGGATAGGCGAAGAAGCCGACCGGCGGCTTCGCCGCCACCAGCACCAGCTGATTTATTCCGGAGAGCACCTCGAGCGCCATGTCGACCACATAGGGAATGCGATCGACAGGTACGCGTCCGCGACCGCGCGCCATGCGCGGCACCTGGGTCGGCGTGCGCAACCGGGCGCCGGTCGCGTGCACGACGCGCTGCGCGGCGTATAGTCCCGCCTCGCTCAAGGCAGCGCCGGACAGCAGGAGCATGGCAGGCGCGCCGCGGCGCAGCGCGGCCGCGATCGCGCGCACCGTGTCCGGTGCGACCTGCGTACGCGCGGGCACCGGCAGCGCCGCTGCCGGCGACGCGCCTTCGCCCCAGGCCGTGTCGGCAGGCAACACGAGGGTGGCGATCTGGCCGGGCGCAGTACGCGCCGCCTGGACCGCGGCCGCGGCATCCGCGGCAACGTTCGCCACCGACATGCTGGTCCGCACCCAGTGCGACACGGGACGCGCGAGCCCTTCGGTGTCCGTGGTGAGGGGCGCGTCGTAGGGACGATGGTAGGTCGCCTGATCGCCGACGATGTTGACGATCGGCGCATTCGCACGCCGGGCGTTGTGCAGGTTGGCGAGACCATTCGCAAGCCCCGGCCCGCAATGCAGCAGCGTCGCCGCCGGCTTGCCCGCCATGCGCCCGTAGCCGTCGGCGCAGCCGGTCACCACTGTCTCGGCGAGGCCGAGCACGCAGCGCAGCCCGGGCGCGCGATCGAGCGCGGCGACGAAATGCATCTCCGAGGTGCCCGGATTCGCAAAACAGGCCTCGACGCCCGAGGCCAGCAAGGTGCGCACCAGCGCTTCGGCGCCGATCATGGCAATCCCCTCAAGAACGCGAAGGCAGCATCATACGTGCGCGCGCGGCACATCCGAATCACGGTTTCGCCGTTCTGCTAGCATGACGCGCATGGCCTCCGTCCCCGATACACGCAGCCTCGCCGTGTTCTGCGATTTCGAGAACATTGCGCTCGGTGTGCGTGATGCCAAGTACGCCAAGTTCGATATCGCAAAAGTTCTCGAGCGCTTGTTGCTCAAGGGCTCGATCGTGGTGAAGAAGGCCTATTGCGACTGGGAGCGCTACAAGGAATTCAAGACGACGATGCACGCGGCCTCGTTCGAGCTGATCGAGATCCCGCATCTGCGCCAGTCGGGCAAGAATTCCGCCGACATTCGCATGGTGGTGGACGCACTCGACCTCTGCTACACGAAGGAGCACGTCGACACCTTCGTCATCATCAGCGGCGATTCGGATTTCTCGCCGCTCGTGTCCAAGCTGCGCGAGAACGCGAAGACGGTGATCGGCGTCGGCGTGAAGAATTCCAGCTCCGACCTGCTCATCGCCAATTGCGACGAGTTCATCTTTTACGACGACCTTGTGCGCGAAGGCGAAGCCAAGCGCCGCAGCGCGCGTCGACGCAAGGAAACCAAGCCGGCCGATGCTGCGGGCGAGGCGGTCGGCGGCGAGGACAAACAGCAGGAAGCGATCGAGCTCGCGCTCGAGACGTTCGAGGCGCTGGTCGCCGAGCGCGGCGAGGGCGAACGCATCTGGGGCTCGATGGTGAAGCAGGCGCTCAAGCGCCGCAGCCCCGGATTCAACGAGTCCTACTACGGTTTTCGCGCCTTCTCCGATCTGCTCGAGGAAGCCGAGAAACGCAAGCTGCTCGCGCTCGAGCGCGACGAGAAATCCGGCGGCTACGTCGTGCGCCGCGCCTGACGGCACGGCGGCCTCAGGCCCTCAAGGATTGAGCTGCTGGTACACCGCGTTCGCCACCGCATTGAGGCGCTCGCGGCTGATGTCGGCCGAAGAAAGCGCATAGCCGAACCTGCGGTCGATCCAGTAGAACACGTGGACGTTGCCTTCGTCTGCGTAGCGAAATGCCGTCTCGCCGTGATCGGCGCCCTCGGTGCGAACGTACAGGGTCACTCGCGTGCCCTTTTCGCACTGGTACATGAAGTACGCAACCGGTCCCGCCTCGCCCGGCAGCAGGCGCCCGCCGATCAATCGGTAGCCGACTGATTCGAGCTTCGGCGCGCGCACCGGCGCGCCGAGGCGCTTGGACAGCCAGGCTACCAGGTGCGCCTCCTGGTCGGCGCCAACCTCGACGGGATGGCGCACCTCGGGAGCATAAACCGCATAGGCAATCGCCGCGCGCAGCGGCAGCGGCGCCTCGACACGCGGCGCCTGAACCGTCGGCCGATAGGCCTCGCTGACGGCCCAGCCCCCAACGCCGCCGAGCGCCACCCAGGCGAGCGCCGCCGCCACCGCCCAGCTGCGGCGCGGCCGCGGCTGCGTGGCATCGAGCAAGCGCACCGGTACCGGCTCCTCGAGCACCGGCTCGAAAGCCGCGCGCAGCGCCGCGTCGTGGGCGCGGTACGACGCGACCTGCTCGGCCAGCTCGGGCTGCGTCGCCAGCGCAGCCTCGATCTCGGCGCGGCGGGCCTGCGCCAGACGGCCGTCGATGAAGGCCTGCAGGTCCGCTTCGGAAATTCGTGCTTCGCTCATTTGACGATCTGCAAACGCGCCGATGGCGCCGATCCTTCCATTGCGACGCGCAATTTGTCCCGTGCGCGCGACAGGCGCGACATGACCGTTCCAATCGGCACTTCGAGCGCGGCCGCAACTTCCTGGTAGCTCATGTCTTCGAGCACGACCAGGAGCAGCACTTCACGCTGCTCGGTCGGCAGGCGCTCGAGCCCGCGCTGGAGATCGCGGGCCGCAAGGGCGCCGTCGTGCGAAGGACGCACGGCGACTTCCATCGTTTCTGCATCGTAGCTCGTGCTCTCGCGCCGCCGACGGATCTGGTTGACGAACACGTTGTGCATGATGGCGAACAACCACGCACGCAGATCGGTCCCTGGCTTCCAGAGATGAAACTTGCCGAGCGCCCGCTCGAGCGTGTCCTGCACGAGATCGTCGGCCGCGCCCGGGTCGCCGACCAGCGCCCGCGCATAGCGGCGCAGCCGCGGAATGAGCGCAACGACCTGGTCGCGTTCCGTCACCGCATCGTTCCTTCGCCAGTCACGGCGGCCATCGTAGCGCGCCGGCAAGCTAAAGGTCGCGCCCGTGATCTCGCGCGGGCGCCGCGCAGCCGCCTAGTGCTTGACTCGGAAATCGTCGTGGCAGTTCTTGCAGGCCTTGCCGACGCCTCCCCCCGCCGCCTTCATCGCGGCTTCGTCACCGGACTTGGCCGCGGCGGCCAGCTTGTCCAGTGCCTGCGTCAGTCCCTCCTGGGCCTGCTTGAACTTGTCCGGCGAAGACCAGATGTCCGCCTTCGCATCGGTGAAACCGGCGATTTTCGAACCCTCGACCGCCTTGTCGCTGCCCGCCGGGAAGAAACGTCCGACGTTCATCGCCCAGACCGACTGCAGGCGCAGCGCATTCGCCACGAAGACGTCCTTGTTGAACGCCATCTTCCCCTGCGCCATCTGCGAGACTGGGCCGAAATTGAGCGCGACCACGCGCATGATCGATTGGCGGGCGCGGATCGCTGCCTCCGGTTTCATTTGCGCATAGGCAATTCCTGTCGCACAGGCAGTCAACCCGAGGACGATTCCGTACTTGACGAAACGTTTCATATGTCGCTCTCCAATTCTCAGCTTCAGGGTTTGAGGAATGTCTTCGATACAAGCAGCCAGACGAGTACAGCGGCCGCGACCAACAGCCCCAGCGCACGCCACGAGCTCGCGAAGCGCACCGCGGACATTTCTTGCGCGAGCTCGGCCGGCAGGCGCTTGACGCCCGTGAACATCGCGCGGATCAGGTTTTGCTTCAGTACACGCCAGTGGTACAGCACGGCGAGCACATGCAACGCGATCAATGCCAGCAGCAGTTTCTGCGTGACATGGTGGATTGCCGTCATCCCGTCCGAGGTCGCCTTCGACACGAGCACGGCAAGCGGGCCCTCGGTCGAGATGTCATCGTTGGCGAATAAGCCGCTGCCCGCCTGTACGGCGAGCAGCGCAAGCAGCGCCAACACCATCCAGCCGCCGACCGGATTGTGTCCCGCGAACGATTCGGGTGTGTGCGACCACAGCCGGCGGGCGAACGTCAGCGCCGCACGCGGACCGGCGAAGAAGTGCGAAAAGCGCGCGGTCGTGCTGCCTGCGATACCCCAGCCGACGCGGAAAATGACCAGAGCGAGGATCGTGTAGCCCGAAATCATGTGCCAGCGCATCACGTTTCCGCCCACGTTGCCGCTGTAGAACTGGAAGGCGACCAGCAGCACGAGCGACCAGTGAAACAGGCGCACCGGCAGGTCCCAGACGCGGACCATTTGATCAGGCATGCGTACGCACTCTCCCCTCGGCAACGCACCAGGCCATCGGCGCGCGGATCCTTGGACAACACCGCGTCGCGGCGCTTATTCCCGTCCGGACGGGCACCCCCCACAAACGACGAAGGGGCGAGCTCTCGCTCACCCCTTCGACGCTGCGCCCGGCGGGCGCGGCGGTAACCGCGGGCCCTCCCGCTAGCGCAGCCCGGCCGTGTACTCGGAAACCGCCTTGATTTCCGCATCCGTCATGCGCCCGGCGACGCCGCGCATCATGCCGTTGGGGTCGTTCGCGCGCGAGCCGGCACGAAACGCCTTGAGCTGGGCTTCGACGTACTGCGCGAACTGCCCGGCGATGCGCGGATACTGCTTCGGGATTCCGGCGCCCGCGGGACCGTGGCAGCCCGCGCAGGCCGCGACGCCGGTCTCCGGATTGCCGCCGCGATAGATCTTCTGCCCCAGTGCAGCGAGGTTCTTGTCCTGCGCTGCCGCCGGCCTGTAGGTCTGGGCTGCGTAGTACGTCGCGACGCTGCGCATGTCCGCATCTGACAGGTTCGCGACCATGCCCGCCATGATCGGGTTCTCGCGCGCGGGCTTCGCGCTCCCCTGCGGCTTGAAGTTCGTCAGCTGCTTGTACAGGTACTCGGCAAACTGTCCCGCGAGCTTGGGGTTCTCCGGCTGGGCACTGTTGCCGTCCGCCATGTGGCAGGCCACGCAGACCTGCGAAGCGATGGCCTGGCCCTTGGCGGCGTCAGGCTTGGCGGCGCCCTGCGCCATTGCGTGACCGGCAAGCAGCGCAGTCAGGCAGACGCTCATCGCCACGGCTCGAATCATTCGCAAACTCCCTGCACCGAAGTCAAAGCGCGCAATTTTATTACAATTTGTCCTCCTTCCTGAGTCGTGGCGCAGCGGCCCCCGTTGCCGGTGTGCCGCAGGCCATGCGCGCATTCAACCAAGCCCGTTATGTCGCCTCGATCGGCAAGCTGTCGCAGCTGCCCGCCGAGGGCCTCCCCGAAATCGCGTTCTGCGGTCGCTCCAACGTCGGCAAGTCGAGCGCGATCAATGCGCTCACGGGTCGCAGGCGGCTCGCGTTCACGAGCAAGACCCCGGGGCGTACCCAGACGATCAATCTGTTCGACATCGGCGAGGGGGTCCGTCTGGCCGATCTGCCGGGGTACGGTTTCGCGCGCGTACCGCAGTCGGTGCGCGCGCAATGGGATCGACTGGTCGGGGGCTATCTGTCGGGCCGGGCTTCGCTCGCTGCGCTGGTCATCATCATGGACGCGCGTCGTCCGTTCACCGAGCACGACGTGCGCATGCTCGATTGGGCGCAGCCGCTCGATCGCCCGGTGCTCGTTCTGTTGTCGAAGGCCGACAAGCTCGGTAGGCGCGAGCGCAACGCGGCGCTCGCGCAGGCGCGAGCGGCCTTCGCCGCTCGCCATCTGCCAGGCGAGGTGCGGCTGTTTTCCAGCGTCACCCGCGAAAGCGTCGACGAGGTGCGTGCGCTGCTCTCGGAATGGGTCGACGCCTGGACTCGGGCAAGCGCAAATAAAAAGACCCCCGGTAAAGGGGAATAAACCGGGGGTCAAAGCGCCTTAATGGGGATTAAGGCTCCCGCTCAGGGAGGAGAAGCGGGAGACGATCTGCATCGTCTAAGCGTAAGATTCTCATTCCGCGGGAAAGTTCCAAGACCAAATCCATCCAAAACATCAAGCACTTGCGCAAATCCACGTAGAACTCGAGGATATGGCGCAAGGAACACCAGGCAGGCGCACATGAACATTTACGGCAGTTTTCCCGCGGTGCGCATGCGCCGCATGCGGCGCGACGAATTCTCGCGCCGCCTGATGCGCGAGACCGTGCTCACCGCGAACGATCTCATCTATCCGGTGTTCGTGCTCGAGGGCACGCGCCGCAGGCAGAAGGTCGATTCGATGCCCGGCGTCGAGCGGGTGAGCGTCGACCAGCTGCTCCCGGTCGCCGAGCAATGTGTGAAGTTCGGGATCCCGGTGATGGCCCTGTTTCCGGTGATCGACCAGCGCCTCAAGAGCCTCGACGGGCGCGAAGCCTACAACCCGAAGGGGCTCGTGCCGCGCGCGGTGAGCGCGCTGAAGAAGCGCTTTCCCGGACTCGGCATCATGACCGACGTCGCGCTCGACCCCTATACCTCGCACGGCCAGGATGGCGTCGTCGACAAATCCGGCTACATCATCAATGACGTGACGCTCGAAGTCCTGGTCAAGCAGGCACTCGCACAGGCCACGGCAGGCGTCGACATCGTCGCGCCCTCCGACATGATGGATGGGCGCATCGGGCGCATTCGCCAAGCCCTCGAAAAGGCCGGGCATATTCATACCAAGATCATGGCTTACTCTGCGAAGTACGCCTCCGGCTTTTACGGGCCGTTCCGCGACGCCGTCGGCTCGGCGAGCAATCTTGGCAAGGGCGACAAGAAGACCTACCAGATGGACCCGGCGAACTCCGACGAGGCCCTGTGGGAAGTCGGTCTCGACCTGGCCGAAGGCGCGGATATGGTCATGGTGAAACCCGGCATGCCGTACCTCGACATCCTGCGGCGCGTGAAGGACCAGTTCAAGGCGCCGACGTACGTCTATCAGGTGAGCGGCGAATACGCGATGCTGCGCGGCGCGGTCGACCGCGGCTGGCTCGCCGAGGGTGTCATCATGGAGGCGCTACTCGGCATGAAGCGCGCAGGCGCCGACGGCATTCTGACCTACTTCGCGCTCGAGACGGCGAAGGCGTTGAACAAGCAGGTCTGAAATATGCTCGCAAGCTCGGAGCACTCGTTCGGTGCTCCGGGTTCATTGGGTTTCCATATGTCTCGTGCAATTGCTCATTTGCCGGGAAATTCATCCGGCAAATGAACAATTGCACGAGATCCTTTAAAAGCCTGGCCGCACGTCGCGTTACGCAATCCGCGACGCCACCGCCAACCTACCCAAACACCAACGTCACCCCGCAGGCCTCGTGCGCATGCACCGCGTACGAGCCGTCCTTCAGCGCAACCGGCGTGAAGCCGCCTCTGCGCAGCGTCTCCGCCGCCGCGAGGCGGTCTGCGACCCGGATGTACAGCGCCGCGACGAACGGCCGCACGCGCGCCGGCAGCTCGATGCCGGCAAGCCGGCGCCCGAGCTTGCCGCGCACGGCGAGCGCGATCGGCGCGCTTCCGGTGTCGATGCGCAGCCCCTCGTCGATCGTCTGCGCAGCGCTGTCGAAGATCTTGGCGTAGTGCGGTGCCGTGCGCGCCGGGTCCTCGACGATCAGCGCAATGCCCGCGAGGCCGGTCGCGCCCAGGGCATGCCGCTGGTATTCGGGACGCCAGACGACGTCGCGTGTGAAGTGCTGGCACAGGAATGCGCGGCAACCGGGCGTTTGTCCGACCGGCAGCTGGACGATGCGGAACGCCGCGTCGCGCGCGCCGCCCGGCAGCGCGACCGGGCGCGCGAAGTCGAGCGGCGCATCGGCCTGGATGCCGTTTGCACGCAGCGCCGCGTATGCCGCCGCGGCATCCTCCGTCGCGAGCGCAATCGCCGCGAGGCCGTCGCCCTTCACGAGGAAGTCGGCGTAGTACTGCGTTGCCGGATGCGCCTTGGGCAGCGCGAGCAGCTCGAGGTAGTCGCGCGCGAACATGATGCAGTGATTCTGCGACCCGATCGTGTGGAAGCCGCGCGGGGTCAGCGTGAAGCCGAGACGCGCATAGGTCGCCCGCGCACGATTGAGGTCGTGCACCGCGATGACGACGTGATCGATGCCGGAGATCGGCGCGCGCATCGGATGCGTCAGGGTGCGCTGGCCTGCGCGAGTGTCTTCAGAAAGCGTTCGCTGTCCTGGTAGCCGACGACGCGTAGCCCCTTGATCTCGCGCCCCTGCGCATCGAAGAAGATGATCCCGGGCGGGCCGAACAGCGAGAACCGCTTGAGGAGCAGCTTGTGCTGCTCGCTGTTCTCGGTGACGTCGGCCTGCAGGAGCAGCATCCGGTTCATCTGCGCGCGTACTTGCGGATCGCTGAAGGTAAAGGTCTCCATCTCCTTGCAGGACACGCACCAGTCCGCATAGAAATCGAGCATCACCGGGCGGCCTGGGCCCTGCAGTCGTTCTTCGAGTTCCGGCAGAGAATTGACGCGAACCCAGTTCACCGGCGAGACGACGGCTCGGCTGCCGCCCGCGACGCCCGCGAGCGGTTTCAGCGGATCGCGCGCGCCCGAGAGCGCGCCGACGAGCATGGCGATTCCAGCGACCAGCGCGAGCATGCCGACGCTCTTCCAGAGCCGCGCCCAGCCGCTCGCGGTCGCCGGCAGCGGGTCGATCGCGCGCAGGAACATCGCACTGCCCACGAGCAGGGCGGCCCAGGCCACCATCTGCACCCCCGCGGGAAGCACGGGCGAGACGATCCAGATCGCCACCCCGAGCAGCAGAACACCGAAGAACTTCTTCACGCCGTCCATCCACGCCCCCGCCTTCGGCAGCAGCGCGCCCTCCGAGACGCCCACCACGATCAGCGGGATCCCCATGCCGAGCGCCATGGCAAACAGCGCCGCACCGCCCAACGCGACGTCCTTGCTCTGCGAGATATAGAGCAGCGCGCCCGCCAGCGGCGCGGCGACACAGGGGCTGACGATGACCGCGGAGAACGCGCCCATCGCGGCGACCGAGGCGATCTGTCCGCCCTGCAGGCGGCGATGCGCCGAGTGCAGCCGATGATGCAGAAAGCCCGGCAGCTGCAGGTCGTAGAAACCGAACATGGAAAGCGCGAGCCACACGAACACCAGCGCGAAGGCGCCGAGCACCCACGCGTTCTGCAGCGCTGCGGCGAGCAGCGTACCCGAGTAGGCGGCGGCGACGCCCGCGATCGCGTAGGTCACCGCCATGCCGAGCACGTACGCAACCGACAGCAGGAACGCGCGCGCCTTGTTCAGCTTGCGGCCTTCGCCCGCAATGATGCCGGACAGGATCGGCACCATCGGCAACACGCAGGGCGTGAAGGCGAGCAGTATGCCAAAGCCGAAGAAGCTCAGGATGACGACGATCAGGCTGCCCTCGAAGAGCTTCGCGATGTCCAGGTCGCTCGCGAAGATCGAGAAGCTCGCCGACGGCTCGACCGCGCGTGCGGCCTCACTGAACGCCGGCCCCGCGCCGCTGCCGCTGCCGCTGCCGGCCGCGGAGAGCGCCGCAAGCTGCAGGGTCGCGCTCGAATCCATCGACGTATAGCACACGCCGATATCCGCGCAGCCCTGCGAGACGACCTTGAGCGTGAGGGTCTGCGGCGCCGCGCTGCTTCGCTCGAGCGGCAGCTGCACGCTCACCGTCTTGCGATAGGTCTCGACTTCGCCGAAGAATTCGTCCTTTTTCTTGATGCCGGGCGGAAAGCGCGGCGCACCGAGCACGACGCCGTCCGCGCCGCCGGCACCGTCGACCGCGAAACGAAACTTGTCGCGGTACATGTAGTAGCCGTCGGCGATCGTGAAGCGCACTTCCAGCGTGCGTGGGTCAATCGATCGCGCCGCGAATTGGAAAGCTTTCTCGGGCTCGAGCAGCTCGTCGCTCTGACCGAAAAGCTTGAGCTCAGCCGCCGCGGGCAACGCGACCAGGGTGAGCAGGAGAAGGAATAGTCTCAGCGCGGAAGGCACGGGTCGGATCAGGGCGTGGTTTCGCTGCCGACCCATGCAAGGTAGGCGGCGAGGCCGGCTTCGACAGAGACTGCGATGATCTCGGGAAGTTCCGCGGGGTGTCGCTCCCGGATGGCGGCCTCGAGCGCCGCATATCGGGCGCGCGTCGTCTTGATGAGCAGCGGATACTCCTCATCGTGCTGCACCGCGCCGTCCCAGCGGTAAAACGATCGGCAGGGCGCGAGCAGGTTCACGCAGGCTGCGAGCCGGCGCTCGACCAGCTCGCGCGCGAGCCGCTCGGCCGCCGCGCGATCGGCAACATTCGTCAGGACTACCAGCGCGCTCAACATTCCACCCCGATGCTCTCCCGCCGTCGCGATCGCTGACGGCCGATCTTTATACTCTGTGCACGCTCAGCGCGGCAAGGTCGACCGGCACACCTTCGCGCACCGTCGGATAGCGCAGGCGAACGCCCAGCACGGCTTTCAGCCGACGGTTGTCGAGCCGCCGCGACTCGCGCATGAATGAAAGCAGTCCCGGCGAGATGCGCCCGGCGGCCTCCGCACGCGCAATGCGGGGCGGACGCGGCAGCCCCGCGCGGTCGGCGAGCAAATCGAACCACGCGCCCATCTTCAGCGCCGAATCGTCGCTCGCGTTATACACGCCGACGGGCGCGTCCTCGGCGAGCGCGCGCAGCGCACAGGCGGCCAGATCGTCCGCGTGAATGTGGTTGGTGTAGACGTCGTCCTCGTCGCGCAAAACGGGCGTGCCCGCACGCAGGCGTTCGAGCGGCAGGCGATCGGCCGCGTAGATGCCGGGCGCGCGCAGGACGACCAGGCGCACGCCGTGCGCGCCGCACCAGGCGGCGAGCTGGCGCTCGGCATCCACGCGCCGTTTCGCGCGTGCGCTCTGCGGATTCGGCGAGCGCGCCTCGTCCACCCACGCACCGCCGCAATCCCCGTACACGCCGCTCGTACTGATGTATACCAAGCGCGTTGGTAGAATGCGTCCCTTTTCGATCACCGTGAGCAGGTTTGCGGTTCGGGGATCGATCTCGCCCTCGGCGGGCGGTGGCGCAGCGTGCAGCACGCAGTCCGCCCAGTTGGCCGCGGCCCCGAGCGTTGCGGGCCGCTCGAGATCGGCGCCGAGACGGCGCGCAAGCGGCCGCAGCTCTACCGTGGCCGGCAGCAGCGGGACGAGGCGGCGCGCGATGTCGCCGAACCCCACGATCAGCAAGCGCTTCATTGAGACGATTTTACGATCATGCACAACGTCACCCTGCAGCCGAGCGGCCACCAGTTCACCGTCGAGGAAGGCGAATCGATCCTCGCAGCCGCGCTGCGGCAGGGATTTGTGCTGCCCTACAGCTGTCGGAACGGCGCCTGCGGCACCTGCAAAGGCGCGGTTCTCGAGGGCCGGATCGATTACGGCGAATATCAGTTGAAGGCGCTGACCAATGCCGAGAAGGCCGCGGGCAAAGCGCTGTTCTGCCAGGCCAAGCCGCTCGGCGATGTCGTGATCGAAGCGCGCACGGTCGGCGCGGTGAAGGACATCCCCATCAAGACGCTGCCCTGCCGCGTGCAGAAAATGGAGCGCCTGAGCGAGGACGCAATCGCCCTGCATCTCAAGCTGCCGGCGAACGAGCGCCTGCAATTCATGCCTGGCCAGTACATCGAGTTCCTCCTGCGCGACGGTTCGCGCCGCAGCTTTTCGATGGCCAATGCGCCGCACGACGATGCGCTGGTGCAGCTGCACGTGCGCCATGTTCCGGGCGGCCAGTTCACCGACCATGTGTTCGGCAAGATGAAGGAGCGCGACATCCTGCGCTTCGAGGGGCCGCACGGAACCTTCTTCCTGCGCGAGGACTCCGACAAGCCGATCGTCTTTGTCGCGTCCGGTACCGGATTCGCACCGATCAAGTCGATCCTGGAAGCCGCGTTCGCCAAGGGCATCGGACGACCGATGGTGCTGTACTGGGGCGGACGCCGGCCGAAGGACCTGTACATGAACGCGCTGGCCGAGGGCTGGGCCGCGGCGCACGACAACTTTCGCTATGTGCCGGTCGTTTCCGACGCCCTGCCCGAGGACGACTGGCATGGGCGCAGCGGCTTCGTGCACCGCGCGGTGATGGAAGATTTGCCGGACCTCTCGGGCTACCAGGTCTACGCCTGCGGCGTGCCGGTGATGGTCGATTCCGCGAGAAAGGATTTCGTCGAGCGCTGCGGGCTGCCCGAGGAAGAGTTCTACGCCGACAGCTTCACGACGCAGGCCGATCTGGCGGCCGGGACCGCGACCTAGCGCCGCCGCTTTACCGCTCGCGACGTGGCGCTCAGACTGTTGCGAGCCGTCAAATTGAGCAACCGGGACGATGCGCTGCACTGCCTGCGAGCACGACAATCCGGAAAGCGCCCGGTTCTGCGCGCAATGCGGCGCATCCCTCACACGCGCCTGTCCCGCCTGTGGCGCCGAGGTCGGCGCGATGCAGCGTTTCTGCACCGGCTGCGGGGCGGGGCTCGGGGCCGACGCGCCGGGCAGCACGGCTGAGGACGCCGAGCGCCGTCAAGCCACGATCCTGTTCTCGGACCTGTCGGGCTACACGGCGCTCAACGAAGCGTTCGATCCGGAAGAAGTCGAGGCGATCATGCAGCGCGTGAAGGACGCCGCGAATCGGGTCGTCGAGGCACACGGCGGCACGGTAAACCAGTTCGTCGGCGACGAGATCATGGTGCTGTTCGGCATTCCGGTCGCGCGGCGCGACGATCCCGTCCGCGCGGTGCGCGCCGCGCTCGCGCTGCACGCGGCGATCCGCGAAATCAGCACCGCGGTTGCGCCGCGCATCGGCCGGTCGTTGACGATGCACAGCGGCATCGACACCGGGCTCGTCGTCGCGCGGCGTACCGAATCGCACGCCGGGCGCTACACACTCACCGGAGACACCGTCAACACGGGGGCGCGCCTGCTCAAGCTCGCCGGCGGCGACGAGGTCGTGGTCAGCGCCGACACGGCGCGACTGATCGAGGACGCTTTCGAGACCGAGGCCCGGGCGCCGGTCGAAGTGCGCGGCAAGGCGCAGCCGCTTGCCGCGTTCCGCATCGTCGGCGCCCGCGCGCAGGCCGCGCGGCGCGCGATGGTCGGCCGGGACGACGAGATCGACCAGATCATGCGTGCAGCGCGCGGCTGTCTCGAGCGCCGCCGGGCCCGCCTGATCGTGCTGCGGGGCGAGCCCGGTATCGGCAAGTCGCGGCTGCTGCAGGAGACGGTTCATCGCTGCAGCGGACTCGGCTACGTCGGCGCGGCGGCGAGCGTGCTCGATTTCGGACCGGCGCGCGGGCGCGCCGCGCTGCGCGCGCTGGTCGAGTCCATACTCGAGCTTCCTGCCGGCTCGGACGCCGCCCAGCGCGCTGCCGCGCTGCGCCGCGCGATCGAAGAGGGATCGCTTGCCGAAATGCTTGAGCCGTTCGCGCTCGAGCTGCTCGACGTGCCGTTGCCGACGGCTCTGCGCGGCGAGTACGCGGCCATGGATGCCGCCACGCGGGCGAAGGGCGAGTCGGACGCGCTGGCCGCCCTCGTCGTCGCGGCGGCGGGCCGCAGGCCCCGCGTCGTCGCGCTCGAAGACGTCCATTGGATGGAGAGCGCTGAGTTCGAGCGCTTTGCCGCGCTGATCGGCGCAAGCGACGCCGCGCCCGTCCTCTACGCCTGCACCACGCGAGTCGACGGCGACCCGTTCAGCGCGGGGCGGCGCGGCCTCCTCGGGGGCGTGCCGCGCCTGACGATCGATCTCGGGCCGCTCGAGCGCGAGGCGGCCGAGCGCTTGGTGCAGGCGTTTCGCGTGGTCGCGCCCGAGCTCGTCGAGAGCTGCGTCGAGCGGGCCGCGGGCAACCCTCTGTTCCTCGAGCAGCTGCTGCTCAACGTCGACGAGACGGTGCAGAAAACGCTGCCCGGATCGATCCAGGCGCTCGTGCATTCGCGCCTCGACCGACTGCCTGCCGAGGACCGCGCGGCGCTGCAGGCGGCATCGGTACTCGGCCTGCAGTTCAGCGTCGATGCATTGCGCGCGCTGCTCGAGCAACCACGCTACGAACCGCGCGCCCTCGCCGAGCATGCGCTGCTCCGCCCGGCAGGCGCAGAGTGGGGGTTTTCACACGCCTTGATCCGCGACGGTGCCTATGCCTCGCTCCTCAAGACCCGCCGCCGCACGCTGCACGCGCGCGCGGCCGAATGGTTCTCGAGTCAAGACCTCAGCATGCGCGCCGAGCATCTCGAAGCGGCCGAAAGCGCCGACGCGCCGGCGGCCTATCTCGAGGCGGCGCGCGCCGACGCCGGGCGCTTTCGCCTCGAGCGCGCGCTCGCCCAGATCGAGCGCGCGCTCGCACTCCAGAGCGAGGCCGAAGTGCGGCATGCGCTGCTCTGCCTGAAAGGCGAGATCCTGGTCGACAACGGCCGTGCCGCCGAGGCCCGCCCCGCTTTCGACGCGGCGCTCGCGGCAGCGCAGGACGCAGCCCCACGCTGCGATGCGCTCGTCGGCCTCGCGGCGGTCATGCGTCAAACCGACGAACTGCAGGCCGCGCTGAATCTGCTCGCGCAGGCCGAGCCGCTCGCGGAATCGGCGCAGCTCGACGGCCTGCGATCGCGCATCCATCATCTGCGCGGCAACCTCTATTTCCCGCTCGGCGAGATCGAAGCCTGCGAGCGCGAGCATCGCCTGGCGCTCGACTGGGCGCGCCGCTGCGACTCTACGACCGACGAGGCGGCAGCGCTCGGCGGTCTCGGCGACGCACTCTTTCTGCGTGGGCGGCTGTTCTCCGCGCACGAGGCCTTCAAGCGCTGCGTGGACCTCAGCCGGTCGAGCGGCCTGGATCGCACAGGCGTGGTCAACGCGCTGATGCTGGGGGCCTGCTCGATGTTCCTCGGTGAGGTCGAGCGCTGTCTGGCGGAAGCAACCGAAGCACTGCAACTCGCCGAGCGCTGCGGTCTGCGGCGCGCCCAGATCCTCTGTCTGCATTCGCTCGGTTTCGCCCGCGTTTGGTATCTGGAGGACTGCGCCGAGGCAGCGCCGTACCTTGAGCGCTCTCTCGCGCTGAGCCGGGCGATCGGAGCGCGCCGCTTCGAAGCCGAAACGCTCGGAATGATTGCGCAGCTGCGCTGGTGCCGCGGTTCGCACGGCGAGGCGCTGGCACTTGCGCGCGAGGGCCTCGCCATCGCTCGAGAGACGGGCATGCGTTACATGGGGCCGATGCTGCTCGCGCAGGTCGCATTCACGACCGGCGACGAAGCGGAGCGCAATGCGGCGCTCGCCGAAAGCGAAGCGCTCCTCGCCGAGGGCTGCGTATCCCACAATTACTTCTGGCACTACCAGCTGGCGATCGACATCGCCCTGGATCGCGGCGATTGGCGCGAGGTCGAACGCGTCGCGGCCGATTTCGAAACCTACACGGATGGCGAGCGCCCGCGCCCGAGCGAAGTCGTCATCCGCCGCGCGCGTGCGCTCGCGGCCCATGGGCAAGGCGAGCGCGGCGCGGCGCTTGCCACCGAGCTCGCCGCAATCCGGGACCTGGCGCTGTCGATCCCGTTCAAGCCGATGCTGCCGGAACTCGACCGGGCGCTGGCCTCTTGCGCAACAGTGGGGACGCCTGCGCCCCCCACGGGCTGAGGCGGCGAGCGCTCAACCCGCCTCAGGCAACCTCGCCCGCGCGCACGGCGCGGCGGAATTCCCCGAGATCGTCGAGCGGCGCGAGGCAGGTCGTGCCGCGGCACAGCCAGCCGGTCACCGGCGCGCTGCGCGCGGGCTTGTCGAGGATTGGCGGCAGATCCGCGAGCCCGTCGGCGACCGGAACGATGAGCGTGTCGGGGCGCGCTTCGCGCGCCAGCACCTTCGCCCAGGCGTCCAGCGCCTCGGGCTTGCCGCGCAGCACCGCCGTCGCCGGCAGTGTGAGCAGCCCGTCGAGCGCGAGTGCCATCGCGCCGAAGCCCGAGGGATGCTCGCGCATGGCGGGGTAGAACAGCGCCAGCGCGCGCTCGGCGGCATCGCTGTAGCGCGTCTCGCCAGTCAGCGCGCAAAGGCGGATGAGCGCCCAGGCGGCCGTCGCATTGCCAGAGGCCGTCGGATTGTCGTGCCCCGGCTTGGGACGATGAATGAGCGCTTCATGGTCGCGCGACGTGAAGTAGAACCCCCCCGCAGCGTGGTCTTCGAACTGCTCGAGCATCACGTCGACGAGATCTTCGGCGAACGCCAGGTCGCGCATGGCAAATTCGGCCTGCATGAGCTCGATCAGGGCGGCGAGCAAAAACGCGTAGTCGTCGAGGTAGGCGTTCAGGTGCGCGCGTCCGTCCTTGTAGGTCGCACGCAACCGCCCGTCCTGCCACATCGTGCCGCGGATGAATTCGAGCGCGCGGCGCGCCGACGCGATCCACTCGGGACGATCGAACACCCGCCCGGCGTGGGCCATGCCGCGGATTGCGAGCGCGTTCCATGACACCAGCACTTTCTCGTCACGCCCGGGTCGAATGCGCGTCTCGCGTTCGGCGAAGAGCTTTGCCCGCGCGGCTGCGAGACGCCGTTCCGCTTCCTCGACCGGGATGTCCGCCAGCTTGGCGACGGCCTCGAGCGGGCGCGCCACGATCAGATGCCAGTGCGCGCCCTCGAAGTTCGCGGCGCGGTCGAGGCCGTAATACGGCGCGGCGATCGCCCATTCCTCGGACGAGAGCAGCGCTTGCACCGCAGCGCGCTCCCAGACGTAGAACTTTCCTTCGACATGCTCGGAATCTGCGTCCAGCGACGAGAAGTAGCCGCCCTCGGGGGACTGCATTTCACGCTCGAGCCACCCTGCGGTCTCTGCCGCGCAGCGCGCGAAGCGCGCGTCGCCGGTCGCGATCCAGGCATCCGCGAGCAACCCGAGCAGCGGCCCGTTGTCGTAGAGCATCTTCTCGAAGTGCGGAATGGTCCAGGTCGCGTCGGTGCTGTAGCGGCAGAATCCGCCGCCGAGCTGGTCGTAAATCCCGCCCTCGCACATCCGCGCCAGCGTCGTCTCGACCATCTCGAGCGCGCTGCGATCGCCCCGCCGCGCGTGTTGCAGCAGGCAGAACTCGAGATCGCTTGCGTGCGGGAATTTCGGTGCACCGCCAAAGCCGCCGAAGCGCGGATCGAAGCGCTCGCGCTGCACGGCACGCAGGGCATCGAGCGGCGCGGCATCGAGCTCGGAGCGGTGCGCGCCGCCGCCGGGAACCGTGCGCTGCAGCGCGCCGCGCAGCTGATCGTTCTGGGTGTCGATTTCGGCGCGCTTCTCGGCCCACACCGTGGCGATCCGGCTGCACAGGTCGGGGAATCCGGGCAAACCGTAGCGTTCGTCCTTGGGAAAATACGTTCCACCGAAAAACGGCGTGCCATCGGGTGACAGGAACATGGTCAGCGGCCATCCGCCCGGACGCTGCGCGAGCATCTGGTGGGCGAGCTGGTAGATCTGGTCGAGGTCGGGCCGTTCCTCGCGGTCGACCTTGATGTTGACGAACAGCCGGTTCATCAGCGCGGCGACCGCGGCGTCCTCGAAGCTCTCCTGCGCCATCACGTGACACCAGTGGCAGGCCGAGTAGCCGATCGAAAGGAGGATCGGCTTGTTCTCCCGCTCGGCGCGCTCGAGCGCTTCCGCACCCCAGGGATACCAGTCGACCGGATTTTCGGCGTGCTGTTGCAGATAGGGGCTGGTTTCGCCTGAGAGCCGATTCGGCATGGGAGAATGACTGCGTCGGGCGGCGTCAATCTGCGGCGCCGACACCGCAGGATTTACGATGAGTGAGTCGCAAGTGTACCGGCCCGACGAAGCGAAAGACCCTCGCGCTGCGGCGGTTTTGCGCTTCTGGTTCGGCGAGCCCGGCGAGTACGGACAGCGCCAGAAGCGCTGGTTCGAGAAGAACGCAGCCTTCGATGCCGAAATCCGTGAGCGGTTTTCCGGGCTATACGAAGATGCGGTGGCCGGGCGGCTCGCGCACTGGCGTACGTCGGCGCCCGAATGCCTTGCGTTCATCGTCGTGCTCGATCAGTTCGCGCGGAACCTCTATCGCAACGACGCGCACGCGTTTGCCGCCGATCCGCTCGCCCTCGCGACGGCGCGCGAGGCGATCGCGCGCGGCGTGGATCGCGCCCTACTGCCCGTCGAACGCCAGTTCGTCTACCTGCCGTTCGAGCACAGCGAGTCGCTCGAGGACCAGCGGCGCTGTTGCGCGCTGATGGATCAGCTCAGGGAGTTCCCGGAAACGCAGGATTTGCATGAATGGGCGCTCAAGCATCTGACGATCATCGAACGCTTCGGCCGCTTCCCGCATCGCAACGCGGTCCTCGGACGCCCCTCCACGCCTGAGGAGCTCGCGTACCTCGCGCAACCCGGCGCGGGGTTCTGAACGGAGATGACGGCTAAGCGCACGGCGAGGTCGGGAAGGCAATCGCGTGGGAGCCTGAGGTGCTGAAAGGGCTGCTGGGCTCGCTCTGGCGCCGCGGGAAGGCTGGCGAGGCCGCGCACAAAGGACTTGCGGCATTGCAAGCGGGGGATCTCACCGTCGCGGAGACCGCGTTTCGCCGGGCCCTTGCCGCGAACTGCGATACCGCGGAGGTCTACAGCGGTCTCGGCAGCGTCCTCTGGCGACAAGGCCGCCTCGACGAGGGACTGGAGGCCCTTCGGCTCGCCGTGGACCGCGAGCCGAGCAGCCCGCGTTACCAGCTCGATCTCGCCCTGGCGCTGGAGAAGGGCGCGCCTGACGAGGCCCTCCAGCACCTTCGCAGGCTTCGGAAGCTGCTGCCCGACGAGCCGCAAATCGAGGCCCGGCTGCACAAGCTGTTGATGGAGTTGTGCGACTGGGACGCCGTCGAGCGCGCAATCGGCGAGCTCGAGGCGCGGGCCGCTCGCGAGCCTGCAGAGCAATGGACCCTGCGGGTCGATCCCTTCGTGGTTCAGTTGCTGCCGATTGACCCGAATCTCGTCGTCGAGGCGGTCCGCCAGCATGCGCGCCGCGTTGCCCGAACGGCCGTCGCCGTCGAGCGGCAGGCGCACGCGGCGCGTCCGCCGCGCTGCCGGCTCGGCTATGTTGCCGCCGAGTTCCGCGACCACGCGACTGCGCACCTCGCCGCCGGGCTTTTCGAGCAGCACGACCGCGGCCGCTTCGAGCTTTTCGCCTATTCGCTCAGCCGCGGCGACGGCAGCGACTACACGCAGCGCGCGCGGGCTGCGTTCGACCACTTCGTCGATCTGTCAGCCGTTTCGGACGTCGACGCCGCCCGCAAGATGGCATCCGACGGCATCGATATTCTGATCGATCTGAAGGGCTACACGAGCGGCGCGCGCCCGGGGATCTTCGCCCGTCGCCCGGCGCCGATACAGGTCAACTATCTCGGCTACCCGGGCTCGATGCAGGCGGCGTTCATCGACTACCTCATCGCCGATGCCATCGTCGTTCCCAGGCGGCATTTTCAATGGTTCAGCGAATCGGTGGTCTGGTTGCCGGAAAGCTATCAGCCGAACGACGACCGGCAACGCATTGACGATCTGACGCCGTCGCGCGAGAACCTCGGCCTGCCGGAGCGCGGCATGGTGTACTGCTGCTTCAACCGCAGCTACAAGATCGAGCGCGAGACGTTTGCCGCCTGGATGCGCATCCTTTCCGTAGTGCCGGGCTCTGTGCTGTGGCTTTTGTGGAGCAATGCGGCAACCGAGACGCGGCTGCGCGAGGCGGCAGTCCGCGCCGGCGTGGATCCCGCGCGGCTGCTGTTCGCGCAACGCATGCCGAAACCGGAACACCTCGCACGACACCGGGTCGCCGATCTGTTTCTCGATACGCACACGGTGAACGCGCACACCACGGGAAGCGACGCGCTTTGGGCGGGGCTGCCACTGCTCACCTGGCCCGGCGAAACCTTTGCGTCCAGGGTCGCTGCGAGCCTGCTCGAAGCCATCGGTCTGCCAGAGCTCGTCGTCTCGAGCCTCGCGGACTACGAGACGACGGCGGTCGCGCTGGGCCGCGACCCCGAAAGACTGCATCGCATTCGCGAACGCCTCGCCGAGAACCGGCTCAAAATGCCCCTTTTCCGGACCGCCGACTATGCGCGCAGCCTCGAGCGCGCACTGGAAACCATGCAGGCGAGGCAGCTGCGCGGCGAGCGCCCCGAGGCCTTCGCGGTTTAGCGAACCCGAAGCCAAAAAAGGAAAAAAGGGGTCTGACCCCATCTTAGTCGCCGTCGGTAATCGCGCCCTTCGAGGCGGTGGACACGAGGCGCATGTATTTGGCCATCAGCCCCTTCGTGTAACGGGGCTTGGGCTGCTTCCACTTTTTCTTTCGCGCCGCGAGCTCTTTCGCCGGGACATTCAGCCGGACGAGGTGCTTTTTCGCGTCGATGGTGATCGAGTCGCGTTCCTTAACCAGCGCGATGGTGCCGCCGACGTAGGCCTCCGGGGCGATATGGCCGACCACCATGCCCCAGGTGCCGCCCGAGAACCGCCCGTCGGTCAGCAGGCCGACGGAATCGCCCAGACCCTGACCGATGAGAGCGGAGGTCGGCGCGAGCATCTCCTGCATGCCCGGCCCGCCTTTCGGCCCTTCATAGCGGATGACGATCACGTCACCGGGCTTGATGCGCTTCGCCATGATCGCCTTCATGCACGCGGTCTCCGAATCGAACACGCGCGCAGGACCGGTAATCGACAGCTTCTTCAGGCCGGTGATCTTCGCCACGCAGCCTTCGGTCGCGAGATTGCCCTTGAGGATCGCGAGGTGGCCCTGCGCATACATCGGCCTGGTCCATAGACGAATGACCTCCTGGTCGCCGCGCGGCTCGTCCGGCACCGTCTTCAGCATCTCGGCCATCGTCTTGCCGTGAATGGTCATGCACTCGCCGTGCAGGACGCCATGGTTGAGCAGGATCTTGAGCACCTGCGGCACCCCGCCGGCGCGATTGAAATCGACCGCGACAAACCGGCCCGAGGGCTTCAGGTCGCAGAGCACCGGGACTTTCCTGCGCACGCGCTCGAAGTCGTCGATCGTCCATCGCACCCCGGCCGCCGCCGCGATCGCGAGGTAGTGGAGGACCGCGTTGGTCGAGCCGCCGCTCGCCATCACGAGGGCGATCGCATTTTCGATCGACTTGCGCGTGATGATGTCGCGCGGCTTCAGGTCGTTGTGGATCGCCTGCACGAGCACCCGTGCCGATTCGGCGGCCGAGTCGGCCTTTTCCGCATCGGGCGAGGCGAGCTGCGACGAGCCGAGCAGGCTCATGCCGAGCGCCTCGAAGGAAGAAGACATCGTGTTGGCCGTGTACATCCCCCCGCAGGCACCGACCGAAGGGCAGGCGTTCTTCTCGATCCCGACGAAGTCCTCGTCATTCATCTTGCCGGCGGCGTAGGCGCCGACCGCCTCGAAGGCTGATACGATGGTGAGGTCCTGGCCCTTCCAGCGACCCGGCTTGATGGTGCCGGCGTAGACGTAGATCGCCGGCACGTTCATTCGCGCGATCGCCATCATCCCGCCCGGCATGTTCTTGTCGCAGCCCCCGACGACCAGCGCGCCGTCCATGGCCTGTCCGTTAACCGACGTTTCGATGCAATCGGCGATCACTTCGCGCGAGACCAGCGAATACTTCATGGCTTCGGTGCCCATTCCGATGCCGTCGGTGACCGTGGGCACGCCGAACACCTGGGGCTTGGCGCCTGCGCCTTCCAGCGCCACCATTGCGCGGTCAACCAGCGGCTGGATCCCCGCGTTGCAGGGATTCATGGTGGAGTGGCCATTGGCGACGCCGACGATGGGCTTGTCGAAGTCTCCGTCCTTGAATCCGACTGCGCGCAGCATGGCGCGGTTGGGTGAACGCGCAACGCCCTGGGTGATCAGGCGACTGCGGCGGTTGTCTGCCATATCGAACCTCCGAACGAAGTGCCCGCCGAGGGCGTCCCCAGGGCGGGAAGAGGAGGATTTTAGCCGAGCGGTCCCGGGACCCCGCCGCGCCCCGTTTTCGTACGCATGGAGAAAGGTTTGCGGGCCCGTCACGCACGCGACTCGCTGGATGGCTAATACTTATGGGTGATGCTCCTAATCCGTTCAGGTGATTTAGTAACGTCAGGGGAATTCGGGGGGAGGATTCGGCAGATGGCGCCGCAGGCTATTGACGCCGCAGAAGGCGGTTCGCGCTGATGGCTGCGCGCATACTGGTCGTCGATGACCATCCGCTGATCACCGCTGCGGTGCAGGGCGTGCTCACGGGTTCCGGGGTCGCATCGGTCGTCGATCAAGCGTCGTCGCTGAACGACGCGCGCGCGAAGCTGCGCGAGCCCGGTGGCTACCAGCTGGTCGTGCTCGATCTGGGGCTATCCGACTCGCAGGGCATGAACGGACTGCTCACCCTGCGCGAGGATTTCCCGGACGTCCCGGTGATCATTCTGACCAGCGACGCGAGTGTCGAAACGGTGACCGCGGCATTCGAGAACAACGCGCGCGGCTTCGTGGTCAAGGGCGAGTCGCCGCACGTCCTGGTGAGTGCGGTGCGCACCGTGCTTTCCGGCGGGACCCACATCCCGGAACTCTCCGGCGTGAGGCTTCCGCCGAATCCGCCCGGCACGCCGCTGTCGCCGCGCAAGCTCGACGTGCTTCGCCTGCTGCTCGAGGGCTTGCCGAACAAGACGATCGCGACGCGGCTCGGGCTCTCCGAGAACACCATCAAGGTCCACATTGCCGGGATTTACGCCGAGCTCAACGTCCACAACCGCGTGCAGGCGGTTATGCGCGCGCGCCAGCTCGGACTAAACTGACGGTCCCGTCGACCGTGCCTGGCACGGCGTTAGAATCGACGCGCGCTTCGCGCCGTCATGCTCGTTCACCCGAACTTCGACCCTGTCGCATTTTCCATCGGCCCGCTCGCGGTACGCTGGTACGGACTGATGTATCTCGCCGGCTTCGGCGCCGGTTGGTGGCTTGGCCGCCGACGCATCGACAACGCCCCGCGCGATCATCCCGCCGCGGTGACGCGGGCCCAGTTCGACGACCTGCTGTTCTATGCCGTGCTCGGCGTCATTCTCGGCGGCCGTCTCGGCTATGTGCTGTTCTACAAGCCGCTCCACTACGCCGCGCACCCGCTCGAGATCTTTGCCATCTGGCAGGGTGGAATGTCGTTCCACGGCGGGTTTCTCGGCGTGCTGATCGCGATGTGGCTGCTTGCGCGGCGGCACGGCATCGACTGGTGGCGGTTGATGGATTTCATCGCGCCGCTCGTGCCGATCGGCCTCGCGACGGGCCGGATGGGCAACTTCATCAATGGCGAGCTCTACGGCCGCGTGACCGACCTGCCCTGGGCCATGGTGTTTCGCGGCGGCGGCGCTGCGCCGCGTCATCCGTCGCAGCTTTACCAGTTCGCGCTCGAAGGGCTGGCGCTGTTTGCGCTGCTCTGGTGGTTCTCGTCGAAGCCGCGCCCGCGTGCCCAGGTGTCTGCGTTGTTCCTCGTCGGCTACGGCGTATTTCGCTTCGTCGCCGAGTTCGCGCGCGAACCCGATGCGTTTCTCGGCTACCTGGCGCTCGGCTTGACGATGGGCCAGTGGCTGAGCCTGCCGATGATCGTTGCCGGCGTCGCGTTGTTTGCCTGGAGCGCGAGGCGTGGCGACATGAGCTAGGCAAGCGCGCGCTCGAGCACCCGCGCAACGTGCAGTGCGCGACGGCCCGCGCCGTCGGCGATCTGGTGGCGGCAGCTCGTGCCGTCGGCGACAAGCAGCGTGTCGGCCGGTGCGCGGCGCACGGCCGGCAGCAGGGCGGCCTCGGCCATCTTCATCGAGATCTCGTAATGCTCGGCCTCGTAGCCGAACGCGCCGGCCATGCCGCAGCAACTCGACTCGATCGTTGCCACCTTGAGCCCGGGCACCAGCTGCAAGGCGCGCTCGACGGCGCCCATCGCAGCGAAAGCCTTCTGGTGGCAATGGCCGTGCAGCAGCGCATCGTTCGCGATCGGCTTGAGCTTCAGCGCGAGACGCCCCGCCTGGGCCTCGCCTGCGAGGTACTCCTCGAACAGCAGGGCGCTTGAAGCGAGCGCCGCGCTGCGCGCACCCGGCAGCAGCGCGGGGAACTCGTCGCGCAGACCGAACAGGCAGGACGGTTCGAGACCGACGATCGGCACGCCGCGCTCGACAAAGGGCGTGAGCGCCTCGAGCGTGCGCGTCGCCTCCGCACGGGCCTCGTCGATGAGACCCGCGGCGAGGAAAGTGCGCCCACAGCACAGCGGGCGCCCGCCGCCCGCCGGCTCGGCGAGCTGGACGTTGCAGCCAGCCGCCTCGAGCACGTGAATCGCCGCGCGCGTATTTTCCGGCTCGAAGTAACGGTTGAAGGTGTCGACGAAGAGCGCCAGGTCGCGCCCCTTCGACCCCGGTCCCGCTGCCGGTTCATCGCGCCGAATGACATCGCGCCGAAAGCGCGGCGGGCTGCGCTCTGGCGCGAAGCGCGCGACGCGCTTGCCCAGGTCCTGCGCCAGGTTGGCGAGCGGCGCGATGGCCGAAGCCAGTCGCGCATAGCGCGGCAGGTAGGCGATCAGCCGGTCGCGCAGGGTCAATGCGCGCTGCTTGCGGTAGTGCGCCATGAACTCGACCTTCATGCGCGCCATGTCGACGCCCGTCGGGCACTCGCGCTTGCAGCCTTTGCAGGACACGCAGAGGTCGAGCGCAGCTTTCACTTCGTCGAGCGCGGGAAAGGGGTCAGACCCCTTTTTGAACTTGGGGTCTGACCCCATTTGGCCCAATTGCCCCGAAAGCGCGAGGCGCAAGGTGTTCGCCCGCCCGCGCGTCAGATGTGCCTCGTCACCGGTGACCCGGTACGACGGACACATCGTGCCGGCATCGAACTTGCGGCAGTGGCCGTTGTTGTTGCACATCTCGACGGCCTTGTCGAAGCCGCCCCAGTCGGACCAGTCGAGCACCGACTGTGGCGCGCGTGTCGAATAACCGGGCGCAAAGCGAAACAGCGCGCGCTCGTCCATGCGCGGCGGATCGACGATCTTGCCCGGATTCATCAACCCCTTCGGGTCGAGCCAGGACTTGATCTCGCCGAGCGCCGCGGTGAGACGCGGCCCGAAAAACGGCGCAATCCACTCCGAGCGCACGAGCCCGTCGCCATGCTCGCCCGAGTAGGCGCCCTTGAACTGCTTCACCATCGCGCAGGCTTCCTCGGCGATCGCGCGCATCTTCTCGGCGCCGTCGCGTCGCATGTCGAGCACGGGACGCACGTGCAGCGTGCCGACCGAGGCGTGCGCGTACCAGGTGCCGCGGGTGCCGTGCTTGTCGAACACCTGCGTCAGGCGGTCGGTATATTCGGCCAGGTGCTCGAGCGGCACCGCGCAGTCCTCGATGAAAGACACGGGTTTGCCGTCGCCCTTCATCGACATCATGATGTTGAGACCGGCCTTGCGGACTTCCCAGATGTCCCGTTGCTGCCGGGTATCGGTGACTTCGACCACGCTCTCTGGCAGGCCGAGCTCGCCCATCAGCTCGCCGAGCTGGCGCAGCTTCGCGAGCTGCTCGGCGCGGTTCTCGCCCGAGAATTCGACCAGCAGGATTGCATCGGGCTCGCCCTTGATGACCGCGTCGACCGTCGCGCGGAATGCGGCGCTTGCGCGCGCCAGCTCGATCATCGTCCGGTCGACCAGCTCCACCGCCGAGGGCCCCAGCTTGACGATGTGCTGGGCGCTGTCCATCGCGCCATGAAACCGCGGGAAGTGCACCACGCCCAGCACGCGCTGCGCGGGGATCGGCGAAAGCCTGAGATGGATGCGCTCGAAATACGCCAGCGTGCCCTCGGAGCCGACCAGCAGCTGCGCGGCGTTGGCGTGCGGCGGACCGAGATGATCGAGGTTGTAGCCGGCCACCCGACGCAGCACCTTGGGAAAGCGCGCGGAGATCTCGTCCTTTTCCCGCTCGTAGAGCGCACGCAGCTTGCCGAGCAGCGCGACGTAGCCCGGCGCGCCGGCGTTGGCATCGAGCTTTTCCGGGATCGCGCCAAAGTGCCAGCGCTCGCCGCCCGCGGTCACGGCGTCGATCGCGAGCACGTTGTGCACCATGTTGCCGTAGGCGATCGAGCGCGAGCCGCAGGAATTGTTGCCCGTCATGCCGCCGAGCGTCGCCTGCGCCGAGGTCGAGACGTCGACCGGGTACCAGAGCCGATGGCGTCGCAGCTCGGCATTGAAGCGATCGAGGACCAGCCCCGGCTGAACCACCGCGGTGCCGCCGTCCAGGTCGAGCTCGAGCAGCGCGTTGAGGTATTTCGCGTCGTCGATGATCAGCGCCTCGCCGACGGTCTGACCGCACTGCGAGGTGCCCGCGCCGCGCGGCAGGATCGGCACACCGGCCTCGGCCGCGATGGCGAGCGCCGTCCGCGCCGCTTCCTCCGTACGCGGCAGGACGACGCCGATCGGCTCGATCTGGTAGATCGAGGCGTCGGTAGCGTAGCGGCCGCGGCTCGCCCGATCGAACAGCACCTCGCCATCGACCTCGCGCCGCAGCCGCGCGGCGAGCGCCGCGTCGCCCGGCTGCGGCCGGCCGCGCATGGCACGGACGGGGGTCCCGGGCGCGTTCACCTGAACACGCGCTCGCACTGGCCGGTGAGGCAAACGTGCATTGCCCGAACCCGGCACGACTGTCGATAATTCGGCTTCTCGGCGCGCACAGCCCATTTTACGAGGCATCCCCATGGCAAGAGCTCCCGGCCGCCATTTCCTGCAGATTCCCGGCCCGACGAACGTTCCTGACCGCGTGCTGCGCGCGATCGACATGCCGACGATGGACCATCGCGGCCCCGCGTTCGCCGATCTCGGCAAATCCGTGCTCGCAGGCATGAAGCGCGTGTTCAATTCGGCCAAGGGCGAAGTGGTCATTTACCCCGCCTCCGGAACAGGCGCCTGGGAAGCCGCGCTGGTCAATACGCTGTCGGCCGGCGAGCGGCTGCTCATGTGCGAAACCGGCCAGTTCGCGACGCTGTGGCAAAAGCTCGCCGGGCGCCTCGGCCTCGAGGTCGAGCTCATCCCCGGCGACTGGCGCCACGGCGCCGACCCTGCCGAGATCGAGAAGCGCCTGCGCGCCGACGCCGATCGGCGGATCAAGGCCGTGTGCGTGGTGCACAACGAAACCTCGACTGGCGTCACCTCGAGAATCGCCGAGGTACGCAAGGCAATCGACGCCACCGGACATCCGGCGCTGTTCATGGTCGACACCATCTCGTCGCTCGCCTCGATCGACTACCGGCACGACGAATGGGGCGTCGATGTCACGGTCGCGGGATCGCAGAAAGGCCTGATGCTGCCGCCCGGTCTGTCGTTCAATTGCATTTCGGCCAAAGCGCTCGCTGCGACGAAAACGGCAAAGCTGCCCAAGAGCTACTGGGCCTGGGACGAAATGCTGGCCAACGGCAAGAACGGCTACTTTCCCTACACTCCGGCCACCAACCTGCTCTATGGCCTGCGCGAAGCGATCGCGATGCTCGAGGAGGAAGGTCTGGCGAACGTGTATGCGCGGCACCAGCGCCACGCCGAAGCGACGCGGCGCGCGGTACGCGCCTGGGGGCTGGAAGTGCTCGCTCTCGACCCGCGCGAGACCTCGGCTTCGCTGACCGCGGTGCTCGTGCCGGCGGGCCACGATGCCGACCGCGTGCGCAAGGTCATTCTGGACGCCTTCGACATGTCGCTCGGCACCGGGCTCGGCAAGCTGTCCGGCAAGGTATTCCGGATCGGTCATCTCGGCGACTTCAACGACCTCGCGTTGATGGGCACGCTCGCCGGGGTCGAGATGGGCCTCGCGCTTGCCGGCGTGCCGGTCAAGTCCGAGGGCGTGCAGGCGGCGATGGCGAGTCTCGCGGAAGCCCATCGAGGCCGTCAGCGCGCGGCGGCCTGAACATCGATGAGCGACCCCATACTCACCGCGCGTGACGGCGCGATCGTCACGGTCACGCTCAACAATCCCTCGAGGCTGAACGCGCTGTCGAAGGCGATGTGGTCCCGGCTCGGCGAGACGATGCACGCGCTCGATGCCGACGACACGGTACGTTGCATCGTGCTGCGCGGCGCGGGCGGCAAGGCTTTCGCCGCGGGCGCGGACATCTCGGCGTTCCACGCCGAGCGTGCGAACTCGGCGCAGGCGAAAACTTACAGCGAACAGGGCATCGGCTGGATGCATGCGGTTGCGAAGTGCCGGCATCCCACGGTTGCGCTGATCCAGGGCGCCTGCGTGGGCGGGGGACTTCTGATCGCGTCGCAATGCGATCTCAGGATCTGCAATGAATCTGCGCGCTTCGGCGTGCCGGTGAAGAATCTGGGCCTGACCGAGTCCTACGACGAGCTCGAGGGGATGATGCGCGTCGTCGGGCCGGCGGTGTCGCTCGAGATCCTGCTCGAAGGGCGGATCTGGGGCGCGCGCGAGGCGTACGAAAAGGGCTTGGTCAATCGCGTGGTGACTGACGAGAAGGTCGAAGAGGAGGCCTACGCCACTGCGCGGCGGATCGCCGAGGGCGCGCCGCTGGTTGCCCGCTGGCACAAGAAGTTCATCCGCCGTCTGCAGGACCCGCGCCCGCTCGCCGCGGCCGAGCGCGACGAAGGCTACGCCTGCTTCGACACCGAGGATTACCGCGAGGGCGTGGCAGCGTTTCTCGCCAAGCGCAAGCCGCAGTTCAACGGCCGATAAGGCAAGGCGATGGATTTCAGGCTCACCGAGGAGCAGCGCCTGTTCGCCGACAGCGTGCGCGGCTTCGCACAGAAGCACCTTGCCGCAGGCGCCGTTGCCAGGGCGCACGATCCGGCGCATCCCTTCGACGTCGCGCGTCTCATGGCGAAGCAAGGTCTGCTCGGCATCACCATGGCGGAAGCCGACGGCGGACAGGGCGGCACGCTGACGGATGCGGTCATCGCGATCGAGGCGGTCGCCGCGGTCTGCCCGAGGAGCGCCGACGTGATCCAGGCGGGCAACTTCGGGCCGGTACGCGTGCTGGCCGAATTCGCCAGCCCGGAGCAGAAGGCGAAGTACCTTGCCCCGATCCTCGCCGGCGAAGCGGTGGTCTGCCTCGGCATGAGCGAGCCCGAGGCCGGCTCGGCGGTCACCGACCTGAAGACCTCGGCCACCCCAGACGGTGACGGCTTCCGTGTTTCGGGCAGCAAGGTGTTCTCGACCCATGGCCCCTACGCTTCGGTGATCCTTGCCTACGTGCGTTACGGCCCGGGCGTCGGCGGCATCGGCTCGATGCTGATCGAGCCCGGCTGGGACGGGGTGTCCTTCGGCAAGCGCTCGAGCTTCATGTCGGGCGAAGAATGGGTGCAGATCTACTTCGAGAACGTGTACGTGCCGCGCGAGAACGTGCTGCTCGGACCGGGCGGCTTCAAGAAGCAGATCGCGGGCTTCAACGTCGAGCGGATCGGCAACACGGCGCGCTCCCTGGCGCTCGGCCGCTACTGCTTCGAGGTAGCGCGTGAGTGGGCGCTTACTCGACAGCAGTTCGGCCGCCCGCTTGCAGAGTTTCAAGGCCTGCAGTGGAAGTTCGCCGACATGAAGATGAAACTCGACGCGGCCGAGTTGCTGCTTTACCGCGCAGCGGCGAATGCGGACCAGGGCATGCCCTCGGCCCAGGAGACCGCGATCGCCAAAGCCTTCTGCAACCTCGCGGGATTCGAGGTCGCCAACGAGGCGCTGCAGATCATGGGCGGCACCGGCTACAGCCAGGAGGTGCTCGTCGAGTACTGCCTGCGGCGCTGCCGCGGCTGGATGATCGCCGGCGGTTCGATCGAAATGATGAAGAACCGTATCGCCGAGGGCATTTTCGGACGCAGCTTTTCGCAGCGTCCAGATCGTTCGGCGCAGCGGCCGGCGTGAGCGCCGCGTCGCGCGAGGCGCTGTTCCGCGCGCTGTTCGCGCCGCGCGGCATCGCGCTGTACGGCGCCTCGGGCGATGCCGCAAAGAACACCGCGCGCCCGCAGCGCTACCTGCGAAAGCACGGCTACACCGGACTCGTCGCGCCGATCAACCGCAGCCGGCGCGAGGTACTCGGCGTCGCGGCCTACCCCAGCCTTGCCGAGGCGCCGGGGGAGATCGATCAGGCCTTCATCATGGTGCCCCCGGCAGACGTTCCCGCGGCCTGCGACGAATGCTTCGCGCGCCGCGTGCCGGTGGTGACGATCTTCACCGACGGCTTCGGCGAGACGGGGGCCGCCGGACGCGAAATCGAGGCCCGGCTGGTCGCAGGCGCGCGCGCCGCCGGCGTTCGCCTGCTCGGCCCGAACAGCATCGGCCTGATCAGCACCACCCCGCCGACCGCCTTGTCGGTCAACGCGGTGCTCGAGCTTGAGCAGCTGCCGGTCGGACCGCTCGGCGTGGTGTCGCAATCCGGCAGTCTGATCGGCGCGTTCCTGTCGCGCGGCGCCGCGCGCGGGATCGGCTTTTCCCGCCTTGTTTCGGTCGGCAACGAGGCGGATCTGTCCGTGGCCGAGCTGCTGGAGCTGCTCGTCGACGACGCGCAGACCCAGGCGATCCTGCTGTTCCTGGAAACGCTGCGCGAGCCCGAGCGCCTCGCGTGCGCGGCCCGTCGGGCGTTCGAGGCCGGAAAGCCGGTCATCGCTTACAAGCTCGGCCGCTCGAGCGCCGGCGTCGAGCTGGCAAAGTCGCACACCGGTGCGATCGCAGGAGACGATCGCGCGGTCGATGCATTCCTGCGGGCCTGCGGCGTGCTGCGCGTGCACAGCTTCGAAGCCCTGATCGAAACCGCCTTCCTCGCGATCGGGCAGCGGCCACCGGCGCGCAAGCGGGTCGCGATGATGACGACCACCGGCGGCGGCGCAGCGCTGGTCGCCGACCCGATCGGCGCTGCCGGCGTCGAAGTTGTAGCGCCGCCGCCAGAGGTGGCGGAAAAGATCCGAGGCCTCGGCGTACGCGTTGGAGATTCCCCGCTCATCGACCTTACCCTGGCCGGCGCGCGCGGCAACGTCTATGGCCCGGTGCTGGAGGCGCTGCTCGCCTCCGATCATTGCGACGCCGTGGTGGCCGCGGTGGGCTCATCGGGGCAATTCCATCCGCAGGTGGCGATCGAGCCGATCCTGCGGGCGCGGCGCGCCTATCCGGGCAAGGCGCTCGCCGTGTTCATTGCGCCGGAAGCACAGGCCTCGCTCGAGCTGCTCGCAAAAAACGGCGTCGCTGCATTCCGCACTCCAGAATCCTGCGCCGATGCGCTTGCCGCGTTCTTCGCCTGGCGCGCCCCGCGCCAGGCCCCGACCTTCGACACCGCGCGCGTTCCGGTCCTGCGTGCAGCGCTCGCCACCGCAGGACCCCTGCGCGCCGAGGCGCTGTTCGAAGCGCTCGGCGTGCCGCAAACGCCCGCGCAATGGCTGCGCGAGGCGGGCGAGCCAATCGGCTGCCCGTTCCCGGTCGCGATCAAGATCGCTTCACCCGACGTCGCACACAAGACCGAGGTCCGCGGCGTCGAGCTGAACCTGAAGACCGCGCGCAGCGCGGCGGCGGCCGCGAAGCGGCTGCTGCACCGCGTGTCCAATGCGCGCCCCGACGCGACGATCGATGGCGTCGTCGCAGCGACCATGCAGCGCGGGCTCGGCGAGGCAATCCTCGGTTACCGGGTCGATCCGCAGGTCGGACCGCTGGTGCTCATCGGCGCGGGCGGCACGCTGGCCGAGATTTACCGCGATGTCGCGCTGCGCCCGGCGCCGCTCACGCTCGCTGAGGCGCGCGCGATGATCGACGAGGTGCGCGGCTTCGCGCCGCTTGCCGGCTACCGCAATGCGCCGCGCGGCGATCTCGCCGCGCTCGCGCTGGCGATCGTCGCATTCTCCGCCCTGGCCATGCTGCCGGAGGTTCGCGAGGCGGAGATCAACCCGCTCATCGTGAAAGCCGAAGGCCAGGGCGTGGTCGGCGTTGACGCGCTTCTCGTTCTGGGCGATGGTGCGCCCCGCGATGCCGATGCCGACACAGCCTACGGGCCCAACACTCCCGCTTGAGTCGCTCGCGCAGCGCGCGGCCGGCGACGCGCTGCTCGCGCGCTTCGGGCGCGACCTGAGCCTTGCGCTGCTCGTCGGCGACGGCGCGCTCGACTGGCTGGTCGAGATCGAGCATGGGGTCGTCGTGCGCGTCACCAAGGGCCCGCTGGTCATGCCGAAGACCGATCTGCGGCTGCGCGCGGCGAGCGAGACCTGGGCGCGGTTTCTCGAGCCCGTCCCGCCGCCGGGCTACCACGACCTGTTCGCGATGCGTCGCTATCGGCGCATCCAGATCGAAGGCGACATCCGCCTGATGTCGGCCTACCTGTTCTACATCAAGCGGCTGTTCGAATTGCTGCGCCCGGGGAAAGCGACGCCGTGAGCGCGCCTGCATTCGAGCCGCTCGTCGGCCGCTATCTGAACCTCGAGCTCCTCGGCCGGCCGCACCGGCTCTACGTCGAGGAGGCCGGACAGGGCATTCCGCTGCTGTGCCTGCACACCGCGGGATCGGACACGCGGCAGTGGCGCGGGCTGATGAACGACGCCGAGGTGACGCGCGACTATCGGGTGATCGCATTCGACATGCCCTGGCATGGGAAATCCTCGCCGCCTCGGGGCTGGCAGTCAGCGGATTACCGGCTCAGCGCCGCCGATTACAGCGCCATGACCCTCGCGGTCGCGGACGCGCTCGCGCTCGACAAGCCGGTCGTCATGGGTTGCTCGATCGGCGGCCGCATCGCGCTGGTGTTCGCGATGGAGCAGGCCGAACGCTTTCGCGCGATCATCGGTCTGCAATCGGGCGCAACGATCGATCCGTATTACGAGCTGACCTGGCTGCACCACCCGATGGTGCATGGTGGCGAAGCCTCGGCGGCCTATGTCTCCGGCCTGATGGCGCCGACCTCACCCGAGGCCGAGCGCTGGGAGACGCTCTGGCACTACATGCAGGGAGGGCCGGGCATCTTCAAAGGCGACCTCTATTTCTATCGCGGCGCCGACGGCGACATCCGCGAACGGCTCGCCGAGATCGACACGAAACGCTGCCCGCTCTACCTGCTGACCGGGGAATACGACTATTCGGTCTCACCGCAGGACACGCAGGCTGCGGCGGATCGAATCCCGGGGGTGAAGTTTTCGGTCATGCCGAAGCTCGGCCACTTTCCGATGAGCGAGAATCCGGCGCTGTTCCTGTCGTATCTCAAGCCGGTGCTCGCCGAGATCAAGGCGCGGGGCTAGCCGCATGTTCGTCGTCGAGCGCTGCGCTGAGTTCGTCGAGCGGATGCGCGATGCGCCGCTCGCGCCCGAGGTGGTCCATCACGCCAAGCGCGCGGTGATCGACTGGATGGCCGCGGCGCTGCCGGGGGCGATCGTGCCGCCGGCGACCGCGCTCGAAGCCGCGCTCGCCGAGGAGCTCGATCACGGAACGGCGCGGTTGTTCCTTGGCCGCGCGGCGACGGTGCGCGCGGCGGCGCTGATCAACGGCACGGCCGCACATACGGTTGAGCTGGACGACATTTTTCGCGACGGCATCTACCATCCGGGCGCGCCGACGATTCCCGCGGCGCTCGCGCTGTCGCAGGCCGGCGGCGCGAGCGGCGACGAGTTTCTGCGCGCCGTGGTCGCGGGCTACGAGGTATCCACCCGTATCGGCCGGGCGATGGGCCGCGCGCACTACCGCTACTGGCACAACACCGGCACGATCGGCGTGTTCGGCGCCTGTGCCGCCGGCGCGCGCACGCTCGACCTCGATCGGACGCGTGCTGCGCACGCGCTGGCCACCGTGACCACGTTCGCCGCCGGCCTGCAGCAGGCCTTCCGCATGGACTCGATGTCCAAGCCCCTGCATGCGGGCCGCGCGGCAGAAGCCGGGGTGACCGCGGCGCTCGCGGCGCGCGCGGGCGTGACCGGCTCGCTCGATGCAATCGAGGGCGACGCCGGCTTCGGCCGGGCGATGAGCGACGGGCCCGACTGGACCAAGGCCTTCGCGACGCTCGGCGAGGATTTCCACATTACGTGCATGACCTTCAAGAACCACGCCTGCTGCGGCCATACCTTCGCAGCGATCGACGGCGCGCTCGCCGCGCAGGCAGCGCTCGGCGTCGCCGCAGACGACATCGCGCGCGTGCGCATCGGCAGCTACCGCGCGGCGATCGAGGTGTCGGGCGTCGAGGATCCGCGTACGCCCGCGGAGGCGCGCTTTTCGATCAAGTACGTCGTCGCGCACGCTCTGCGCCACGGCAGCGTGCGGCTCGCCGCATTCGAGCCCGCGCCCCTTGCCGACCCGGCGACACGCGCGTTGATGCAGCGCATCAATGCATCCATCGATGCTGAGCTGGATGCCGCGTTTCCAGCGCAGCGCGCCGCGCGCGTCGTGCTCGAGACCCGCGACGGGCGCAGCCACGCACTGCTGCAACCGACGCGCAAGGGCGATCCCGATGCGCCGCTCAGCGACGCCGAGCTCGAGGCGAAGTATCTCGAGCTGGCCGTGCCTGTGCTCGGCGACGCGCGCGCCCGCGGCCTGCTCGAGCGGCTCTGGACGCTGGATCGCGCCCCAGCCGGTGCATTGCTCCAATTGACAGACACGGCGTTGTGACTAGGATTGCGCTCGGGCCGTATCCGGTCCGCGCCGGCGAGGCGCGGCACCGGACGGCGCGGAGGAGGCGGTGCACTACGCGCCGCGAGGAGAAAAGCACGTGGCAACGCTGCTCGAGGTCGAGAACCTCCAGACGCAGTTTCTGACCTCGGCCGGCGTCGTCAAGGCGGTCGATGGCATTTCCTATGACGTCGAGGAGGGCGAGACGGTCGCCATCGTCGGCGAGTCCGGCTGCGGAAAATCGGTCGGCGCACTATCGATCATGCGGCTCATCCCCTGGCCGCCGGGCCGCATCATCGGCGGCGCGGTGCGCTTCCAGGGCCGTGACCTCGTCCAGCTGAGCGACGCGGAAATGCGCCAGGTGCGCGGACGCCAAATCGGCATGGTGTTCCAGGAGCCGATGACCTCGCTCAACCCGGTGCTGACCATCGGCCTGCAGCTCACCGAGACGCTACGGCATCACCTCGGCGTCACGCAGGAGGAAGCCGACAAGCGCGCGATCGACCTTCTCGGCCTGGTGGGAATCTCCGAGCCCGAGCGGCGCCTCAAGCAATATCCCCACCATCTCTCCGGCGGCATGCGCCAGCGCGTGATGATCGCGCTCGCGCTGTCCTGCGAGCCGAAGCTGATCATCGCCGACGAACCGACGACCGCGCTCGACGTCACCATCCAGGCGCAGATCCTCGAGCTGATGAAGGGGCTGACGCGGCGCCTCGGCGTCGCGCTGATCGTCATCACGCACAACCTCGGCGTCGTCGCGCGCTACGCCGACCGGGTCAATGTCATGTACGCGGGCAAGATCGTCGAGCGCGGCCGCGCACACGACATCTACCACCGGCCGAGCCATCCCTACACGCTGGCACTGCTGAAATCGGTACCGCGCATGGACCAGCCGCGCAAAGCGAAGCTCGACCCGGTCGAAGGCCAGCCGCCCGACCTCACGCGGCTCGACGCAGGCTGCGCGTTCCGTCCGCGCTGCCGCTTCCGCGTCGAGCGCTGCGAGCGCGAGTTCCCGCCACTGAGCACGGTCGCGCCGGGCCACGTGGCGGCGTGCTTCGAGATCGCAAGGGTCGCGAGAATGGAGAAGGTGGCCTCATGAGCGCGGTTCCCGCACGCGCCTTTGCCGCGCCGAGCGCAGGTGACATTCTGCTCAGCGTGCGCGGGCTGAAGATGCACTTTCCGGTGTACGAGGGTGCGCTGTTCCGCAGGGTCATCGGTCATGTCAAGGCGGTCGACGGGGTCGACTTCGACATCCGCCGCGGCGAGACCCTGGGGCTCGTGGGGGAGTCCGGCTGCGGCAAGACGACGACCGGGCGCTGCATCCTGCAGCTCGAACGACCGAGCGCGGGCCAGATTCTGTTCAATGGCAAGAACCTGGCCGAGCTCGACCGCACCGCGATGCGTTCGATACGCAGCCGGATCCAGGTGATCTTCCAGGACCCGTACAGCTCGCTCAATCCGCGCATGACGGTGGGCGACATCATCGGCGAGCCGATGAAAGTGCATGGTACCGAGCCGGACCAGGCAAAGCGCGACCGGCGCGTGCGCGAGCTGCTGCACACGGTGGGTCTCAATCCGCGCTTCGCCGACCGCTACCCGCACGAGATGAGTGGCGGCCAGCGCCAGCGGGTCGGCATCGCGCGCGCCCTCGCGCTGCAGCCCGAATTCATCGTCTGCGACGAGGCGATCTCGGCGCTCGACGTGTCGATCCAGGCGCAGATCATCAACCTGCTCGAAGATCTGCGCGACCAGTTCAACCTGACCTACCTGTTCATCGCCCACGACCTGAGCGTGGTGCGTCACCTTTGCCACCGCGTGGCGGTGATGTACCTCGGCAAGGTGGTCGAGCTGGCCGAATGCGACGAGCTGTTCGACAACCCGATGCACCCCTATACCCGGGCGCTGCTCAGCGCGGTCCCAATCCCGGACCCCGAGGTCGAGGCCAATCGCCCTCACCAGATCATTCAGGGCGAGGTCCCGAGCCCGATGAATCCGCCGAGTGGCTGCGTGTTCCATCCCCGCTGCACGCTTGCGGTCGACGGGTGCAAGCGGGGTATCCCCGAGCTGCGCGAGCTCAGGCCGGGACACTGGGTAGCCTGCACAGAAGTTTGACGGCAGGTGCATTGTGCAGTGCGATATGTGTATTCTGACCGACCGGGCCTTCCAAGGTCCGCGCAACGACAACGAGGAGGAGACATGAAGACATTTGCCATGAGGACGGCGGCCGCGTTCGCCGTAGGCGCAGCGCTCGCCCTGGGCGGGGGCGCGCCAGGAACCGCCGACGCGGCTCCGAAGAAGGGTGGCATCCTGAAATACGTGGTGCCTGCCGAGCCACCGAGCTTCGATGGCCACCGCGAGACGACCTTTGCGCTGATCCATCCGATCGCGCCGTTCTACAGCCTGCTGATCCGGGTCGATCCGTCGGTACCGTACAAAGACGGAAATTTCGTCTGCGATCTCTGCACCGTAATGCCCAAGCCGACCGACGGCGACAAGACCTATACCTTCAAGATCCGCCGGGGGGTGCAGTTCAGCGACGGCACCGAGCTCACCGCGCACGACATCGTCGCCACCTACAAGAAGATCATCTTTCCGCCGGAGGGCGTCGCAAGCGCACGCAAGGCGTTCTACGTGATGGTCGACAGCGTGACCGCGCCGGATCCCTACACGGTGGTGTTCAAGCTGAAGTACCCGTCGGGCGCGTTCATTCCCGCGCTCGCCAACCCCTACAACTTCATCTACTCCAAGGCAATCCTCGACAAGGACATGCATTGGTACGAGAAGAACGTCATGGGCTCCGGACCGTTCCTGTTCGATTCGCGCGAGGCGGGGGCGGTGATCCGCGGCAAGCGCAATCCGAACTACTTTCACAAGGGCAAGCCCTACCTCGACGGCTTCGAGGCGATCTTCGCCAACAAGCAGTCCCTGCGGGTACAGGCGATCCAGGGCGACCGCGCGGCGATCGAGTTCCGCGGCTTTCCGCCCAAGAGCCGCGACGACCTCGTCAAGGCGCTCGGCAACAAGATCACGGTTCAGGAGAGCAACTGGAACTGCGTGCTGCTCGCGACGCCGAACACCCAGAAAAAGCCGTTCGACGACCCGCGCGTACGCCGCGCGCTCACGCTCGCAATCGACCGCTGGGGCGGATCGAATTACCTGTCCAAGATCGCGATCGTGAAGGCGGTCGGCGGCGTCGCCTTCCCTGGCCATCCGCTTGCCGCGAACAAGGCGGAGCTGCAGAAGCTCGCCGGCTACTGGCCCGACCTCAAGAAGTCGCGCGCCGAGGCCAGGCGCCTGCTGAAGGAAGCTGGGCAGTCGAACCTCACGTTCGTGCTGCATAACCGCGCCGTTGATCAGCCGTACAAGATCGTCGGCACCTGGCTGATCGACCAGTGGAAGCAGATCGGCGTGACGGTGACCCAGCGTGTGCAACCGACCGGCCCGTTCTACGCCACCCTGCGCAAGAAGAAGGACTTCGACATCTCGCTCGACTTCAACTGCCAGGCGGTCGTCAACCCGCTGCTCGACGTGTCGAAGTTCATTTCCGACGACAAGTCGGGCAACCAGTACGCGGGCTACAAAGACAGCGAGCTCGACAAGATGTTCGACGAGATGAACCAGGAGGCGAGCGTCGCGAAGCAGCGCGCGATCATGCGCAAGTTCGAGAAACGCGTGCTGAGCGACGAAGCGTACGAGATGATCACGCTGTGGTGGTACCGCATCATCCCGTACCGTTCCTACGTCAAGGGCTGGTACATCACGCCGAGCCACTACCTGAACCAGCAGCTCGAACCGGTCTGGCTCGATAAGTAACAAGGACGCTGCCGAGGCGCCCGCGGCTCTGGCCGCGGGCGCCTCGCCGGTTCCTATCCGGCTCCGCGATGTACCAGTACATCCTCAAGCGCCTGCTGCTGCTCTTCCCGACGCTGTTCGGCGCGGCGGTGCTCGTGTTTTTCCTCATGCGTCTGATTCCGGGCGACGTGTGCGAGCTGCGCATGGCCGGAACAGGCTCCTATTTCGACAAGGAAGCGCTCAAGATCTGCCAGACGGAGCTCGGCCTCAACCGACCCATCCTGGTCCAGTTCTGGGATTTCATTAGTGGCTACGCCACCTTCGACTTCGGCGATTCGATGTATACGGGCCGTCCGATCGTCGAGGAGATCGCGCTGCGCTTCCAGCTGTCGCTGCAGATCGCGATCATGGCGACGATCACCGCCATCCTGCTGGCAATCCCGCTCGGCACGATTTCTGCGATCAAGCAGAACACCTGGATCGACTACTGCGTGCGCGCGTTCTCGATCGCCGGCATCGCGATGCCGTCGTTCTGGCTCGGCATCCTGATCATCGTCGGGTTGCTCCTCACGACCCAGGCCTGGTTCGGCACGGCGTGGATGCCGCCGATCCAGTACAGGCCGATCTGGGTGGACCCGGCCTACAATCTCAGCATGCTGATCTGGCCGGCGGTCGCGACCGGCTACCGCTACTCCGCAGTGGCCACGCGCATGACGCGCTCGGCGATGCTCGAGGTGCTGCGCGAGGACTACGTGCGCACCGCGCGCGCCAAAGGCCTGCTCGAAAAGCTCATCATCCGGCGCCACGCGCTGAAGAATTCGCTGTTGCCCGTGGTCACGGTCATCGGCATCGAATTCGCGTTCCTGATGGGCGGTCTGGTCGTCACCGAGCAGGTGTTCAATCTGAACGGCCTGGGCAAGCTGTTCGTCGTCTCGGTGACGAACCATGACTACAACATGACCCAGGCGCTGGTGATGATCGTGGTCGCCGTGTTCGTGCTGACCAACTTCGTCGTCGACGTGATGTACGGCTGGCTCGACCCGCGCATCCACTACCGCTAGACAGGCAGCAGGCACATGGCCGCGAATCCGTCCTACGACCCCGCGCTCGACGCGCCAGCCGAAAAACAGCCGCTGAGCGCGCGCCTGATGGAGCTCGTGCGCAAGCAGCCGCTCGGCACTGCCGGCGCGCTCGTCGTGCTGATCATGATTTTCGCCGCCGCCTTCGCGCCCTGGATCGTCGCCTACGATCCGACCGCGAACGACTTTGGCGCAATGGCCGAAGGGCCAAGCGCGGCGCACTGGCTCGGCACCGACCAGTTCGGCCGCGACTTGCTGACGCGCATCATTTTCGGCGCCCGCACCGCGCTGGTGGTCGGCTTCGTCTCGGCCGCAATCGGCGGCACCATCGGGCTGGTGCTCGGCGTGGCGAGCGCCTATTTCGGCGGGCGCTTCGACCTCCTGTTCCAGCGCGTCATGGATGTGTTCATGGCGTTTCCGCTCATCATCATGGCGCTGGCGGTGGTGTCGATCTTCGGTACCGGGATACAGAACGTCATCATCGCGATCACGATTCCGTTCGTCCCGCGCTGCGCGCGCGTGGTGCGCTCGAGCGCGCTCGCGCTTCGCGACATCCCCTACATCGACGCCGCGCGCGCCATGGGCTACAGCCACACGCGCATCATCCTGCGCCACATGGTGCCGAACGTGATGGCCCCTTACCTGATCATGATCACCGCCTTCGTCGGCCAGGCGATCCTGCTCGAAGCATCGCTTTCCTATCTGGGCCTCGGCGTGCAGGAGCCGACGCCGGCCTGGGGGCTGATGCTGCAGGGCGGCGCGGAGGAGTACGCCCAAAGCGCGCCCTGGATCGCGATCTTCCCCGGGCTCGCGATCACGATCGCGGTGTTCGGCTTCAACCTGTTCGGCGACGCGGTGCGCGACGCGCTCGATCCCAAGCTGCGCACGCGTTGATTGGGGTCAGACCCCCTTTTTATGATCGTAGGCCCCCGTTTCGCGATCGGGGTCTGACCCCAGGGTTATCCACAGGGGTCTGACCCCGTCTACGGCGCCTAGGTCGCGATCACCTTGTCGGCTTCGAGCCGATCGATCTCCGCTTCGGGCATCGCAAGCAGCTCGCCGAGCACCTCGCGGGTGTGCTGACCGCAAACCGGCGGCGCACGGCGGTACTCGACCGGGGTCGTGGAAAAGCGCATCGGACTCACCACGCCCGGCGCAGGCACGCCGATCGCGTGCTCGAGCTCGACGCGCGTGCCGCGGTGCGCGGCCTGCGGATGCGCGACGGCCTGCGCATAGTCGTTGATCGGTCCTGCAGGGACGCCGGCCTTGAACAGGATCGCCTCCCATTCGACGCGCGTCTTGCCGCGGAACACGCTGGAGAGCGACTCATAGAGCGCGTCGTAGTTGGTCATGCGCGCGGCGTTGTTGATGAAGCGCGGGTCGCGCGCCCACTCCGGCTTGCCGAGCGCCTTGCACAGCGCGACGAACTGCGACTGGTTGGCGCTCGCGACGATCATCTGGCCATCGGCGCAGGGGTACACGCCGTAAGGCGCGATCGCATAGGACGCGTTGCCGGTGCGCTTCGGCGTCAGGCCGCACCAGTAGTGCGACAGCTGCCCCGAGCTGAGTGCCATGACGGCATCGAACAGCGAAACGTCGATCGTCTGGCCATCGCCGGTCAGATCACGGTGATGCAGGGCGGCGAGGATGGCGATGGTGGCGTACATCCCGGTGAACAGATCGACGATCGGCACGCCGACCCGCTGCGGCCCGCCGCCGGGGCGGTCGTCGCGCTCGCCGGTCACGCTCATCAGGCCCCCGAGACCCTGGAACAGGTAGTCGTAGCCCGGGCGCTCGGCGAACGGCCCGTCCTGACCGAAGCCGGTGATCGAGCAGTAAATGATGCGCGGGTTGTGCAGCCGGATCGGGCCCGCATCGAGCCCGAACTTCGCCATGCCGCCGACCTTGTAGTTCTCGATGAAGACGTCGGAATGCTCGGCCAGGCGCCGGATCAGGGCCTGCCCGTCCGGCGTCGAGACATCGATCGCGACCGAGCGTTTATTGCGGTTCGCCGAGAGGTAGTACGCCGACTCGGAACTGGCGCGGCCTTCCGCATCCTTCAGGAATGGCGGGCCCCACTGGCGCGAATCGTCGCCCGCGCCGGGGCGCTCGACCTTGATGACGTCCGCACCGAGGTCGCCCAGATTCTGCACGCACCAGGGTCCGGCCAGCACCCGGGACAGGTCGAGCACACGTACGCCATGTAGCGGTCCAGGCATGTTCGTCCTCAGTCGTTCCGCGCCCAGCGCGGTTTGCGCTTCTCATTGAATGCGGCGATACCTTCGCGTGCGTCATCGGACTCCCACAGGTCGGCAAGCAGCGTCGCCGTGTAGGCCATCACGACCTCGCCCGCCTTGCCCGGCACCTCGGCGATCAGCCGCTTGCAGGCCGCGAGCGCCGAGGGGGAACACTGCAGAATCGCTTCGAGCTCGGCGTCGACCGCGGCATCGAGCGCGTCCGCTGCGACGACCCGGTCATACAGGCCGAGGCGCAGCCCGTCGGCCGCCTCGAAGCGCTGCGCGGTCAGGAACAGGCGACGCGCCGCGGTCGCACCGACACGCGCAAGCACGTAGGGCGAAATGTTCGCGGGCGCGATGCCGATGCGCGGTTCGGTGAATCCGAAGCGCGCAGTTTCGGCGGCGATTGCGATATCGGCCACCGACACGAGCCCGGCGCCGCCCGCATAGGCCGGCCCGTTGACCCGTGCCAGCACCGGAACCGGCAGCGCACGGATCGCGGCGAGCAGCCGGGAAAAACGCGTGCTGCGTGCCATGCGCTCGCTGCGCGTGCCGGCGACCATCGCGCGCATCGCCTTGATGTCGCCACCGGCGCAGAAGCTCTCGCCGGCGCCCGTGAGCACGAGCGCGCGCAGCGCGGCATCGCGCCCGAGCCCTTCGATCGCCTCCTCGAGCGCCTCGGTCAACTCGGGGCTCAGCGCGTTATGCGCCGCGGGGCGGTTGAGCGTCAGCTGCACCACGCCCGGTGCGCGCCGTTCGACGATCAGCACCTCGCTCATCGATTCCCCTTCGAGCGCTGCCGCATGCCGCTGCTCAGACCGCGCCGTCGCTGCGCAGCCTGGCAATTTCCTCGTCATTGCGTCCCAGCATGCCGCGCAGGATCTCCTCCGTGTGCTGGCCGAGGAGCGGCGGCGGAATCTTGTGCTCGATCGGAGTCTCGGAAAACCGCATCGGGCTTCGAATGAGCGAGATCTTGCCGGCGAGCGGATGCGCCATCTCGAGGCGCAGACCGCGCGCGACGGCCTGCGGCTCCTGGAACACCTGCTCGAGGCTGTTGATCGGACCGTTCGGCACGCCGGCGGCTTCGAGCGCGGCCACCCAGTCGCGCGTCGTTCGCTGGAGAAAGATCTCGTCGAGCAACACGGTGAGCGCTTCACGGTTCTCGACCCGCTTGCCGTTGGTGGCAAAGCGCGGATCGCTCACCAGGTGCTGACAGTTGCCGACTTCGCAGAACTTGCGAAACAGATTGTCGTTGCCGCAAGCCAGGATCACGTCGCCATCCGCGGTCTTGAAGGTCTGGTAGGGCACGATGTTCGGGTGGGCGTTGCCCAGCCGCGGCGGCGACACGCCGGTGGCGAGGTAATTGGCGCCCTGGTTGGCGAGCACGGCGACCTGCGAATCGAGCAGCGCAAGATCGAGGTGCTGACCGACGCCAGTCTCGGCGCGATGCGCGAGCGCCGCGCACACCGCGATCGTCGCGTACATGCCGGTCATGATGTCGGCGATCGGGATGCCCGCTTTCTGGGGACCACCGCCGGGAAGCGTATCGCGCTCGCCGGTGATGCTCATCAGCCCGCCCATGCCCTGGATCATGAAGTCGTAGCCGGGGCGGTCGCGGTATGGCCCGGTCTGGCCGAAGCCGGTGACCGAGCAGTAGATGAGTCGCGGATTGACCTTTTTCAGGTCGTCGTAGCCGAGACCATAGCGGGCGAGGTCTCCGTACTTGTAGTTCTCGAGCAGGACGTCGCTCTGCGCGGCGAGCTCGCGCACGATGCGCTGGCCCTCGGGCGCCGACAGATTGACCGTAACGGACTTCTTGCCCCGGTTGGCGCAGGCAAAGTACGCCGATTCGCCGGTCTCGGCGCCGGACGCGTCCTTCAGCCACGGCGGGCCGAAGGCACGCGAATCGTCGCCTTTCTCCGGGCGCTCGATCTTGATCACCTCGGCGCCGAGGTCGGCGAGATTCTGCCCGGTCCACGGCGCAGCCAGCACGCGCGACAGGTCGAGAACGCGAATATGGGAGAGCGGGCCTGCCATCGGTCACCTCCGGGGGAGCGGCGTATTTTATCGGAGCGCACCCAGCGGCTTTCGGCGCGCGCGACGCTGTTTCGCCGCGCGACGGGGTCCTCAGGCGTGATCGGCGAGCCGCTGCGCAGCGCGCTCGCCCAGGTCCCACCACAGGCCGGCCATCAGACGCAGTCCGTCGCGCGCGAGCGGCGCGAGCAGGTGCTCGTTGGGCGCGTGCTGCGAGCACCCCGCATAGGAATGCGGCACCCAGATCGTCGGCAGTCTCAGCACGTCGGCAAACACGTCATTTGGCAGCGAGCCGCCCAGGTTCGGCAGGATCGCCGGCTCGCGGCCGGTGGTGCGTGCGATCGAATCGACCGCCCATTGCACCCAGGGGTGATCGGGTGCGAGGCGCGTGGCGCGCATCGCCGGATCGGGCGACGGCGTGAGCCGCACCATGCCGAATCCGTGGCGATCGAGGTGCCGTCGCAGGGCGGGCAGGATGTCGTCCGCATCGATGCCGACGACCGTGCGCAGCTGACAGACCGCGTTGGCGCGTGGCGGAATCGCGTTTACGGGTCGCTCCGGATCGCCGGTGCGAAACGCCAGCACCTCGAAGCTCGGCCAGCCGTAGACGCGTTCTGCCGGGCTGAGCCCCGGCTCGCCCCAATCGCGGTCGATCGGCGGCGCACCCGGTCCGCCGTCGATGCGCAAATCGGATATCACCGCGCGCACGGCATCGGTCAGTGAGCTCGGCCGCCATTCGGGTACGCGAATCTCGCCGCGCGGCGAGACGATGCAGGCGATCGCATGCGCGAGCTCAATGCCGGGGTTGGCGAGCAAACCGCCCCAGTTGCCCGAGTGATGCCCGCCCGCGCGATGCTCGATCGACAGCTCGAAATTGAGCACGCCGCGCGAGCCGAGGAACAGCGTTGGCATGTCGGGCGCAACCCGCGGCCCGTCGGAGGCGATGAACAGCTCGGCGCGAAAGCGCGCCTGCTCGCGTTCGCACAGGGCGCGCAGCCCCGGGGAGCCTGTTTCTTCGCCCGTTTCGATCAGCAGCTTGAGGTTGAAGCCGAGGCTGCCGCGCGCCTCGAGTACGCAGGCGAGCGCGCCCAGGTTGATCGAGTGCTGGCCCTTGTTGTCCGCCGTGCCGCGGCCGTACCAGCGTTCGCCCGCGCGAGTCAGGCGCCAGGGCGAGCGCCCCTCGGCCCACTGCGCATCCTGACCGCGGATCACGTCGCCATGGGCGTAGCTGAGCACGGTAAGGGCATCCGCGCGTTCGATTCTCTCGGCGTAGAGAAAGGGGCCGGCGTCGGCCACCGGATTCTGCACGCGCTCGCAAACGAAGCCCATGCGCTCCAGCGTCGGGCCCATCTCGCGCTCGAGGTAATCCTCGAGCGCTGCGCCGCGCTCCGGGTTCTGGCTTTCGGTGGGAATCGCGATGCGGCGCTCGAGATCGGCGAAAAAGCCGCCATCGTCGAAGTAGCGCTCGGCGCGCGCGATCGCGTCTGCCCGGCTCACCACAATGTCCAGAGCATGCGCAGGCCGATTCCGTAGAGCAGCAGCGCAAACACAAATCGTAGCTTGGCCACCGGCATGATATGGGTGAGCCGTGCGCCGAGCGGGGCGGCAAGCATGCTGGTGATCACGATCAGGCCGAGCGCAGGCAGGTAGACGAAGCCCAGGCTCCACTCGGGCAGCCGTTCAACGGGCAGCCCGTTCAGCACGTAGCCGATGGTACCCGCGGCAGAGATCGGGAAGCCGATCGCCGCGGCGGTGCCGATCGCACGGCGCAGCGGCACCTTGCACCAGGTCATGAACGGGATCGAGAGAAACGCCCCGCCAGCCGCCAGCAGGCTCGACAGGATGCCGATGACGCCGCCGGTGAGGAACAGGCCGCCGGCGCCGGGCAGCTCGCGGGTCGCCTTGGGCTGCATGCGAAAGAGCATCTGTGTCGCCGCGTAGAACATGAACGCGGTGAAAAACATCGCCAGCGGGCGCGTCGGAATCTGTGCGGCGACCGCCGGCGCGGCGAAGCCGCCGAGCAGGATTCCCGGCGCCATGCTGCGGGCAATCGCCCAATCGACGCCGTCGTGCCGGTGATGCGCACGCACGCTCGAAATCGACGTGAACAGGATCGTCGCCATCGCAGTGCCGAGCGATACGTGCATCAGGATCCCTTCGGCGAAGCCCTTGGCAGAAAACACGAACACGAGCAGCGGCACGATGATCATGCCCCCGCCGATGCCGAGCAGGCCGGCGAGAAAGCCGACGATCGCCCCGATCAGCAGGTACGCGAACCACCACTCCATCACACGCCATCCAGCAGATGCGCGGCCAGCTCGGCGAAACCGGCGCCTGCGGCCGCATGGGTGACGAACTTCGGCGCTGCCGCGAGCTGCGCACTGAAGCGCGCCACGTTGGCGACGCCGACCGAATTCTCGAAGAAGCCGAACATCGGCGCATCGTTCGGCGAGTCGCCCACGAATACCCAGGCGCGGTTTTCGGCGTCGAGATCGACGCCGAAGCGCTCCGCGAACAGCGTTCGGCACATGGCGAGCTTGTCGTAGGCCCCGAACCAGCCGTTGACGTGGATCGAGCTGATCTTGGCGGTGAGCCCTGCTTCGCGCATCAGTCCCGCGACGCGTTCCGCGGCTTCGAGCGGCAGCGCCGGCACGTCCTCGCAGTAGTCGATCGCGAGGTCGGTTTCGCGATAGGCCTGGTCGGCGGCGAGCGCGCAGCCCGGCACGGCCTGCAGAATTCGGTGTGCGACCGCCTCGAGCTGCGCGCGCCGCGAAGCGCGCGCAGCCGCGGAATCCTGGTAGCGCCGGCCGAGCCGGCCGGCCTGCGCGTCCTGCCAGAAGTAGAAGGCGCCGTTCTCGCCCACCACCGCATCGACGGGCCACATGCGCGCGATGTGATCGCACCAACCGGCGGGTCGCCCGGTCACCGGCACGAGCGCCTTGCCCGCCTGCTTGAGACGCGCGAGCGCGTCATAGGCTGCGGCGGTCAACTTGCCGTCGGTGGTCAGGGTGTCGTCGATGTCGAACAGCACGCCGCGAACCGCGTGCGCATCGAGCTCGGCGAGCGGCTTCACTGCGCGCGTCCCGTGAATTCGGTCGACGGCACTGCAAAGGACGGTGGTACGGTCAAGAACGGGCTCTGCCGGGGCGGAGAACCGCGGATTCTAGCCCTTTCGCGTCTGCATTTCGCCGGCCGCGCGCGCGAAGCGCGCGCGCACGACGACGCCCTCGCCGCCCGGCAGGTTGCGCGCTTCGATCGAGCCGCCGTGATACTCCGCGATCAGGCGCGCCACGTACAGCCCGAGCCCGAGGTGCGGCCCCTTGCTGGCTTGCGCGTCGCGCACCGACACCATCGACTCGAACAGTCGTCCACGCATCGACTTGGGCAGCACCGGACCGCGGTTGGCCACACTGAGGATCGCGGAGCGCTCGCGTGGCTCGAGCGCAATGCGCATCGGCGTGCCTTCGCGCGCGAAATCAACGGCATTCTCGATCAGCTTGTCGAGCAGCTGCGCGGCGAGATCCGGCGAGCCGGCCACGGCGACCGTGCCCTCGGGAAGCTCGAGCTCGAACGCGGCGGCCGGGTAGGCCAGCCGGTACCCTTCGACGCAGCCGCGCACCACAGGTACCAGGTCGTAGGCCTCGCGTTCGGCCGTTCGCAGGCTCTGCTCGAGGCGCGACGCTTCGGTCATGCGCTGAAGGATCATCGTGAGGCGTGCAAGGCCTTCTTCGGCGCGTGCCAGATACCGCTTCGCCTCCTCGGGCGTCGGGCTGAGATCGAGATTCTCGAGCGAAGAGCGCACGACGGCGATCGGCGTGCGCAGCTCGTGCGAAAGACGACCGGCCATGCTTTCCAGGTATGCGTGATGCTGCGCAAGGCGCGCGAGCATCTCCGAGAAGCTGCGCGACAGGTCGCCGATCTCGTCGCCGGCCTGCGAGCCGGTCGCCAGGCGCGAAATCCGCCCGCGTGCGTCGATCGCCGATTCGGCTTCGTCGCGCAGCATGCGAATGCGATGCGAAAGCCGCGTCGCGTAGCCGATCAGCAGCGCACCGGCCGCCACGAACGCAATCAGCGTGAAGAGCAGCAAACGCTCGAGCGCTTCGCTGCGCAGGGAGGCAATCGGATTGGTGGTCTCCTCGACCACCACCGCACCCGCCACTTCATCGCCATTCCAGATCGGGTGCGCCGCAGATACGACAAGCGCGAGCCCGTCCGGGGTGCGCCGCGTGCGTACGCTGGGCGTCCCCTGCAGCGCGGCCGAGATGTCGCGGCCGGTAGCGAGCACGTCGTCCGGCAGCGAGACCGCAAATTCCTCGGTCGGGCGCTGGATGATCCAGCCGACAACGCGCTGCCAGAGGGCGCGCCAGCCTTCGGGCGGCTGGGCCGCGGCGACGTCGCGCTTGAGGCTGCCGGCGAGCGCGAGTACCTGAAGGCGGCGATTGACGACCCAGATCCGCGACGTGGTGCGCTGCAAGCCGCGCAGGATGGCAGCGATATCCTCCTGCGCGCGCCGCGCCTTGAGGGCCGCTTCGCGCGCGAGCGCGACCGGCGATGGCGCGTCCGTCGTGCCGTCATCGACCGCGCCGGTGAGGCGGCGCAGCTCGGCTTCCGCTTCGCGGCGCAGCAGGTCGTCGTGCTCGGGTACCGCGGTCAGCAGCTGCGGGCGCTCGTGCAGCGCGGTGGCCACGGCACGTGCAGTCGCGAGAAGCACCTGCGTCTGCCCTTCGAGCAGCAGCCGCTCCATCTCGTTGACGTACAGCACGCCGGCAAGCGGCAGGACGAGTACCGTGAGCCCGGCGAGCGCGAGCTTCGCGCGCAGGCCGAGGCGCAGCCACGCCATGGTCTTACTCCTTCCAGCGATAGCCCATGCCGTACACGGTGTCGATTGCGTCGAATGCCGTGTCCACCGCCTGGAACTTGCGGCGCATGCGCTTGACGTGGGATGTGATGGTGGCGTCGTCCACGACGAGGTTGGCGTCGTGCATCAGCTGCTCGCGGTTCTTGACGTGGCCGGGATGCTTGGCGAGCGCATGCACCATCCAGAATTCGGTGAGCGTGAGGGCGACCGGGGTGTCTTTCCAGGTCACGCTGAAGCGCTTGAGGTCGAGCGACAGCGGCCCGCGCTCGAGCCGTTCTTCTGCCGGCTGTGCCTCGCGCGCGAGCTCGCTGCGCCGGAAAAGCGCCGCGATGCGCGCGGTCAGGTGCGGCAGGCTCACGTCCTTGGTCAGGTAGTCGTCCGCCCCGAGGCGCAGCCCTGCGACCACGTCGAAATCGCTGTCGCGCGCGGTGAGAAAGATGATCGGCAGGTGCGCGGAGAGCGCGCGCAGGTCGCGGCACAGCGCGAAGCCGCCGTCGACATCGCTTCCCAGGCCGATGTCGATGATCGCCAGGTCCGGCAGGCGCGTCTTCATCGCCGAGAGCGCCTCGTCACGCGCGGCGTAGGCGGCCACTTCGTAGCCGTGCTTGCGCAGCGCCTCGGTGTAGTTTGCGCGAATGGCCGGATCGTCCTCGACCAGTGCAATGCGGCGTGCCATCGGAGCCAGAGTGTAAGCCGGCCGGCTTCCGCGCCGCGCGGGCTGCCCGCAAATTGCCAGAATTGCCCCGCAGCACGTCAGCATGCGGGCCTGTTGGTTCCATGCTCGGCCGATTCAATACAGGCAACGAAAAAGCGCTCACGGAGCCCCGCATGCAAGATTCCTCCTCAACCGCACCGACCCGGGTCGTGGTCCTCGACCTCGTATCGCTGGTCCTGCTCGCCGTCGCGGCGGGCCTGGCCTTCGGGATCACGCTTGCCGGGATGACGCTGCTCTTTGCGAGCCAGACCACGCGCGCCGGCAGCCCGGGCAACGCGCCCGCGGGATCCGTCGTCGAACAGCCGGTCGAGCAACCCACCGGCAGCCCGCGTCTGCCGGCCGCACCGGCGCAGCCCGCCGTGCATGCCCTGCGGACCATGGTATGAGGCAGCACGATCGGCACGACCTCGCCCTTGGCCTGGAATGCGCCTGGCCGGAGGTGCGCGCGCCCCGGCAGGCGCGCTTGGGGCGCCGACCTGTCCACAGAGCCCGACTTGTGACCTTTGTCCTATGGATCCTTACCGGCGTACGGTACGGTGGGGCTGTCCCTGAAAAGGGACAGTAGAACCGCGGCGGCGAGCGCGCGGCGCGAAGCTAGCTTCCTCCTCCTCCTCTAGCTTGGCGCGCGCGGCTCGCCTGCTTCGGCAAGCGCCGCCAGCCGGCGACGTCGCCCGGGCCCGCCGCACGCGCACCGAACAGCCCTCGCCCGAGTTCCACGGCCGAGTCCGCGTCCCGGCGCAGGGGCCGCATGAGCAAATCGACGATGGCATCTTGCGTGTTCGTCTACGGCACCCTGCGCAGGGCCTGCGGACAGGAGATGCATCGCATGCTCGAGCACGCGGCACGCTTCGTCGGAGACGCGACGGTACGCGGCACGCTCTACGACCTCGGCGCCTACCCGGGGCTCCTGGTCGCCGGCGAACACGCGGGTCTCGTCACCGGTGAGGTATACGCACTCGATCCGGCCAGGGAGGATGCGACGCTCGCGGTTCTCGACGAATACGAAGGCTGCGCCCCGCGGGATGCCCCACCCCACGAGTACCGGCGCGAGCGCGTGCAGGTCACGCTCGTCGACGGCTCGACGATCGGCGCCTGGACCTACGTGCTCGATCGAGACCCGAGCGGCCTGGCGCGGATCGAAGGTGGCGACTACGTCGCTTGGCGTCAAAGCGGCGCATGAGCGCTACACTTTCGACGCGCGCGGAATGACCTTTGGGAGCAGGCGGCCGATGGACACGCTCGGAATTCACCATTTGGGACTGGCGGTCTCAGATCTCCAGGGAACCGCGAAGTTCTTCACCGACGGTCTCGGCTGGTCCGTTGCCCGGGAGGTGCCCGAGTACCCGGCGATTTTCGTGACCAACGGCAACGCCTTTGTCACGCTGTGGCAGACCGAGAAAGCTGCGTCGGCTTTCGATCGAAGAAAGAACGTCGGCCTGCACCATCTCGCCCTTCGCGTACCCACGGTAGAAGCGCTCGACGCGGTGTTTGAGAAAGCCGCGGCGCATCCCGGCGTGCGCATCGAGTTCGCGCCTGAAATGCTGCGCGGCGGGCCAGCCAAGCATTGCATGCTGTACGAGCCAAGCGGCATCCGTATCGAATTCATCTGGGCGCCCTGAGTCGGCGACCGTGACGACCCCGCTGACGCTCGTCATCGCCAATCGGAACTACTCGTCCTGGTCCTCGCGTCCTTGGCTGGCGATGACGGAGCTCGGCATCGCGTTCGACGAACGCATGCTCAAGTTCGACTCGGAGGACTGGGCGACGAATATCGCAGCACTGTCGCCCTCGCGCCTGGTTCCCGTGCTGTGGGAAGGCAAGCCGGGAGAGGGTTTTCCGACCTTCGATACCCTGGCAATCATCGAGCGGTTGCACGAGCTGTTCCCCGACAAAGGCATCTGGCCGAGCAACGCCAGAGCCCGCGCGCGGGCGCGCTCGCTCGTCGCGGATTTTCATGCGGGCTACCGGGCGTTGCGCGCTGCGATGCCGATGAACCTGCGAGGCCATTACCCGGGCAAAGGCATGAGCCCGGAGGTCGCGCAGGACATCGAGCGCCTCACCGCAAATTGGGTGGATACGCGGCGAGAATTCGGCGAGGCTGGCCGATTCCTGTTCGGTGAGTACTGCGCTGCGGACGCCTACTTCGCGCCGGTGGCGAGCCGGTTCCCGACCTATGGTGTCGACCTCGAAGGCGAAGCGCGCAATTACCAGCAGACGCTGCTCGGGACCGCGAGTTTCACCGCGTGGCGCAAAGCGGCACTGCAGGAAACCGAGTTCGTCGCCGCCGACGAGCCGTACGCAGCGCCGCGCTAGGCCTCGCCAAGCAGCCGGGCAAGCTGCTCACCGCGCGCCATCCCTGCCGCAGCAAGGCTTGCCGCGAATGCGGAGGCGGGACCGACGAGCGGCGCCGCGTCGCATTCGAGAAAGCACAGGCGGCCGCTCGCGCGCTCGCGGATGAAATCGACGCGTGCGGCCCAGTCAACGCCGAGTGATGTCGCGACGACGAGCGCGGCCTGTTGCACGCGTGCGGCGAATCCGCGGTCGCCGAGCCGGGCGCGTTTCGGCCGCCGCAGGTATTTGCGCAAAAACGTATAGGGAACGCCCTCCGGCAGCTCGAGGCGCAAAGGGTCTCCCACGACGCCGTCGATCACCCCGACGGTCAGCTCCGCGCCGAAGACCTGCGCCTGCGCGAGCATGCGCGCGTTCCTCAGTGCTGCCGGCAGCGGCCCGGTACGCAGTACGCGCAGACCGAGCGAGTCCGAGCCGTGACGTGGCCTGACCACGACGGGCCGCGTCAGCGCATCGCCGTCGACGCCAAGCCGGGTTTCGGGGCAATCGATTCCCGCAGCGCGAGCCATCTGCGTCGCGCGCCACTTGTCGTAGCAAACCTCGAACACCGTTTTGCCGGGGCCGCGATAGGCGATTCCGGCTGCGGCGAGCGCCTGGACCGCGTCCTCCATCACCGGGTCCGACAGGCGCAGCAGGATGCGCCCGCCCTGCGGCAGCGCTTCGCGAACGAAGGTTCTGACCTCCACGGCTCGGCCGGCGGTGCGCAGCTCCGCGATGATCGCTCGCGCCTCGGCGCGGTGCAGCCAGGCGAGCGGGTGCGCGCGCCAGGGATCGATCAGGACGGTGAGCGGGGGTGACAAGGCCATGCCAGGCTCAAAGCGCGCAGATTCTAGACCTCGGCTAGGATCGAGGCTGACGCCACCGAGGAGGGACGAGGCAATGGATGTTCGCGCAGCCGTGGCCTACGAGGCCGGCAAGCCGCTGGTCATCGAAACCGTGCAGCTCGAAGGCCCGCGCGCGGGCGAGGTGCTGGTCGAGATCAAGGCCACGGGTATCTGCCACACCGACGAATTCACGCGCTCGGGTGCAGATCCGGAAGGGCTCTTTCCGGCGATCCTCGGCCACGAGGGCGCCGGCGTCGTGGTGGACGTCGGCCCCGGCGTGACCTCGGTCAGGAAGCGCGACCATGTCATCCCGCTCTACACGCCCGAGTGCCGCCAGTGCAAGTCCTGCCTGTCGCGCAAGACGAACCTGTGCACTGCGATCCGCGGCACACAGGGCCGGGGCGTGATGCCGGACGGCTCGAGCCGCTTCTCGCGCGGCGGCAAGACCATCCACCATTACATGGGCTGCTCGACCTTCGCCAACTACACGGTGCTGCCGGAAATCGCGGTCGCGAAGATCCGCGAGGATGCGCCTTTCGACAAGGTCTGCTACATCGGCTGCGGCGTGACGACCGGCATCGGCGCGGTGATCAACACCGCGAAGGTCGAGCCGGGCGCAAACGTCGTGGTATTCGGCCTCGGGGGCATCGGCCTAAACGTGGTGCAGGGCGCGCGCATGGTCGGCGCGAACATGATCGTCGGCGTCGACCTCAATCCGGCGCGCGAGCCGCTCGCGCGAAAGTTCGGCATGACCCACTTCGTCAATCCGAAGGAAATTGACGGCGATCTCGTCGCCCATCTGGTCGAGCTCACCGGCGGCGGCGCGGATTACAGCTTCGAATGCGTCGGCAACGTGCAGCTGATGCGCCAGGCGCTGGAGTGCTGCCACCGCGGCTGGGGCGTGTCCGTGATCATCGGTGTCGCCGGCGCAGGGCAGGAGATCTCGACGCGCCCGTTTCAGCTCGTCACCGGGCGGGTCTGGAAGGGCACTGCCTTCGGCGGCGCGAGGGGCCGCAGCGACGTGCCGAAGATCGTCGACTGGTACATGGACGGTCGCATCAACATCGACGACCTGATCACCCATACGCTGCCGCTGAAGGAAATCAACCAGGCCTTCGACCTGATGCACGCCGGGACGTCGATCCGCAGCGTGGTCGTGTACTAGCGCGGTCGAGCGCTAATCTCGCTTGCGCCCCTCGGCCGGCAGCTTGGGCAGGCTCGCCGGCTTGTCCGGGCCCCAGACCCGGCTGTAGTACGTGTCGGCGAGCTGCAGCGCGCCCACCGGATTGTGCGCAAGGACCCGGTCTTTGGTGACGAGCGTGGTCACCAGCCCCTGCGAATGGCGGATGAACAGGCTGTCGTGGCCCACGCACAGGCCGACGATCACGTTCAACTCGCAGCCCGCGCGGTTCAACAGCTCGGCCTGCGAGAGCGGATTGCAGATCGCCTCGAAGTTTCCGGGGCGGATCTTCTCCTCATCCTTGAGGCCGATCGCCTCCTTCGGTACGCCGCCGTTCTTGCAGGCGACCGACGCGACTTCCAGTCCGTGGCTCTCGAGGATTGCGCTGAAAACGCGCGACAGGTCGACGAAACTGATGCAGGTCGCAATGCCGACCCGGCGAAACCCCATGCGCTTGGCGAAATGGCAGATCTCCTCGACCCGGGTCCACTTGCAGTAGCCCTCGCTTTCGACCACTGCGGAGACCTGTGCGACGCGGGCATCAAACGGGTCGCGGAAATAGTCCTCGGCGGTCGCAATGCCTTCGCCATCGATCTTGGACGGACAGTAGCCGGGTCCACGTGCATCGCCCTCGCCATTGCGGCAGGCACGCACCGTGCTCGGACAGTAGGCGCAACTGGGTGTCTCGTAGGTCGTCATGGCCGGACTCCTTGTCGGAACGACGCTACTCCCAAGTCGCCGGGCAAACAAGCCGGCCGGTCAAGGTCTGCGCGGTCCCTTTGGCGTCTTCAATGCACGTGAGCGAACCGGCCACCCGCAATCGCCCGCAACCGGGCGATGTCCTCGCGTCGCGTGACAGACAGCCGCCGCGTCTGGCGCGCCTTCTCGAGCAGGGTTGTGCTCGACAGCGCGGCGGCGGCGTGGCCATCTTCCTGCGTCGAGATTGCACGGCGCGTCGAGTCGGAAAAGGCGACGACACGGCGAACCCAAGATTGACGCAGAGGCCCTTCCGTCGGATCCTTGGGCGCAGGCGTGTTCATCCTCGCCACGCTCACGCAGACCGACTACCTCAGCATCGCCCTGCTGAACGTCATCCCGGCGGTGCTGTTGTTCATCTTCCTGATCTACGCGGTCGACCTGGAAGCCGTGCGCACGGGACTCAGGCAGGCGCCGAGCTAGGGCGTTCGCCGCTCGCCGTCGCGAGCCGCCTCGGCGAGCGAAAGCAGTGGGGCGATCCTTTCGGGATCGCTGGCAAGCGCCTGTTCGAGGAGACTGACCGTCGCCGCACGCCGGTGCGGGAACGCGCGCAGGGCCTCCTCGAGCAGCGCGCGCGCCGTTTCCGTTTCCCCGTCGAGAGCGAGTAACGTAGCGCGTCGTACAACCATCTCGTTCGCCGGCCAGCGGCGCGCGACGCGTTCCCCCATCGCGAGTTTCTCGTCCAAGGCACGACGATCGAGCGGCGCGCCAGTGAAAATCCAGAGTTCGGCCACCGGTCCGAGCAAGCCGCGAGTCAGCGCCTGCATCGTCGCGGCATCGCGCTGCACCTGGGCAACCGGCGCAAGGGTCGACCGCGTTCCAGCGGCACGCGCGAGGTCGAGCCGAACGTAGTCTCGCAACATCAACCCCAGGGCAATCGACAGCACGGCGCAGGCAGCTATCGCGGCGATGCGCGCCGAATTCGCCGCGGCGGGGTGACGCATCGTGGCCGAACTGCTGGCACCGACGAACAGCGCGGCAACCCCGAGGAAGTGCGCGCTCCACAGCGGGTACTCGATCAGAGAATGGATCAGCTCGACGCCGGCGGCGGCGGCGATCCACCACAACGCCGCGCTCGCGTCGCCGCGGACGCGCCGCAGCAGTCCGATGCCCCAAGTCCATAGCGCGCCAAGCACCAAGATTGCACCCACGGCACCGGTTTCCGCGAGCAGGTGCAACGGCAGGTTGTGCGGCGAAGTCCACACCTCGCCGATCGCCGTCAGTTCGGGGCCGAGACCCAGGCGGAAAGCGGCGCCGGGAAACTCGCCCATGCCAACGCCGATGAGCGGTGCCGCAGCAAAAATGCGCAGTGCAATCAAGAATACCGCGGGTCGCGGCTCGGTGAGCTGCAGCCGCGCCAGCGTGCCTTCGCCAGCGAGTCCGAGCTGCAGGGCGCTGTTCACCCAGGGGACGAGCAGATGCGCGGCGACGAGAAACGCCGCAATGACGACGGCGCCCCACTTCAACCGCGCGCCGTCAGACGCGCCGACGAAGCGCGCAACCAACGCGCCCGACGCAACGAACCAGATTGCGTAGAGCAGTGCGCCACGCGCGCCGGACAGCGCGCTTGCCACGACGAGCAGGACGAGCGCCGCGACCGCCCAGGTGGTCCGCAGGCGTACGCGCAGCCAGAGGAAGAGCAGCGCGGCCTGGCCGAGCGCGAGATAGTTCGTGTAGAGGTTCGACTGCGCGATGTTGCCGTACGCACGGCGGCCGCGCATCTCGGCGATGATGTCCTCGAACAGTGCCGGCCGTCCGTAGAACTGGACCACGCCGGCCACCGCATTCGCCAATGCGCCGGCCAGCACGAAAGCCGCGAGCACGGCCGCGACGCGCTCGATGCCGAGCGCCGCAACGAGCTGCGCGCCCAGTTGCACCATGAGCACCGCATAGAGCGCGTACAGGGCGGCGAGCAGGGCCGCCGCGGGATAAGCCTGCTCGGCCAGCGCCCAGCGCAGCAGGAGAAACAGCGCGAAGGCCGCCAGCCACATTCCCGGCGCGGGCAGCGCGGCGTCGGCCCTGAAACCACCGCCTATCAGTACCGCGAGCGCCGCCGCCGCGCCGAGCGCGACCGCGAGCCATTCGGGGAAAAAGCTGAGGACCGGCTGCTGGTGATACGGCAACAGGAAGGGCAGCAGGCACATGCCGCCTGCCAGCAGCAGCGCCGCATTGGACGTCGAGACCGCCTTCACGCGTCCTGCCCAGGCGATGCAACTCGAGGCGGCGCAACGGGGCGAATGCGAGCATCCATGGCGAGATCCGTTTCGGGGTCGACGCGGTACAAACAGAGGCCGGTAGTTTTAGCGCGTGATCGTCGGATTCACAATGCCGTGGGCATTTCACCATGCGGGCGACCGGTGCGCACAGCCCGCGGCGCGCTAATCCGATAAACTCGGCGCCTGCAAATGAACCAACTTCGAGCGCCGACCTTGCGCATCCTTCCGTTGGTATCGCTGCCCTGGGCCGCGCTGCTGTGCGCCGCGCTTGCGGCCGCAGCCGACGGTACCGCGCGCTTGGGCGTCGAGTACGACTGCCTGATCGAGGCCCGGCAGAGTATCGAAGTGCGCTCCCAGGTGGAAGGCATCATCGAGTCGATCCGCGTGCAGCGCGGCGACCGCGTGAAGACGGGTGAGCTCGTCGCGACACTGGCGTCAGGCCCGGAGCGCGCGGCGCTCGACCTGGCCATGTCGCGCGCCAAGATGCAGGGCGAGCTGAAGTCGGCCGAGGCGCGCGTGGAGATCACGCGCAAGAAGTGGGAACGCGCCGCCGAGCTGCAGAAGAAGAACTTCGTGTCGGCCAACGCGCGCGACGAGGCGGAAGCCGAGTACCGCCTGGCGAGCGAGCAGCTGCGCGCGGCGCGCGAGAACCGCCGCCTCGCCGAGCTGGAGGCCAAGCGCTCGAGGGAGGTTCTCGCCCAGCGCTCAATCCACAGCCCGGTGAACGGCGTGGTGGTCGAGGTGCTCCTCAGGCCGGGCGAGCTGATGAGCTCGAACCAGAAGGACGCGATCATGCGGATCGCTGAAATCGATCCGCTGAACGTCGAGCTGGTGCTCCCGGTGAGCCAGTACGGGCGCGTCCAAGTCGGCCAGCTCGCCGATGTCCTGCCCGAGGAGCCGGTCGGCGGCAGCCACCGCGCGCAGGTCGAGATCGTCGATCCGGTGGTCGACGCCGCGAGCGGCACCTTCGGCGTGCGCCTGCGCCTGCCGAACCCGGGCTATCGGATCCCCGCGGGCGTCAAGTGCAGGCTGCGCCTCTGAAAAGGCCGCGATGGCGCCTCGCGCCGGGCAGCTACTCGCCGCGGCCCGAGAAAGCGAGGATGTCGCCGAGATAGTCCTCCAGATCGAGCAGGTCGCGCCGCATGCGCGAATGCGCGCGCTCGGCCTGCCACTGCGCGAGCGCGAATACCGCCTTGCCGAGCCGCAGCGGCAGCCGGTTCAGGCGGCGCAGCTGCCGTGCGGCAATCGGGACATAGGAGGCCACCACGTCCTCCTCCATCGCGAGGATCGCCTGGCAGCTGCCGGGATCGCCCTGGCGCGCACAGCGACCGAAGAGCTGGCGGTCGATCCGCCCCGAGTCGTTCAGCTCGGTGGAGATCACGTGCAGCCCGCCGCGTGCGGCGACGTCCGGCGCAAGCTTGATGTCGGTGCCACGCCCTGCCATGTTGGTCGCCACCGTCACGCAGCCGGGCTCCCCGGCGCGCGCCACGATCTCGGCTTCGTCGCGGTCCTGCCGGGCATTGAGCAGCCGATAGGGTATGCGGGCCTCGTCGAGCAGCGCGGCGAGGGTCTCGGAGGCGGCCACCGAGCGGGTTCCGATCAGCACCGGGCGCCCGCTCTCGCGATGACGCGCGATGCTCTCGAGCACCGCGCGCCATTTGCTCTCCGCGCGGCCGAAGACGCGATCGGCGTGGCGCGCGCGCCGGCAGGGCCGGTTGGTCGGGATCGTCGCCACTCTCAGGCGGTACACGGCCCACAGCTCGGCGGCGACCTCGCGTGCCGTCCCCGTCATTCCCGCCAGCCGGACGTAGCGGCGGAAAAAGCGCTGATAGCTGATGCGGGCGAGCGTCTCACGCCGCCCGGTCACCTCGCAGCCTTCCTTGATCTCGATCAGCTGATGCAGACCGTGCTCCCAGGAACGGTCGGGCATCAGCCGGCCGGTGTTCTCGTCGATGATCACCACCTTGCCGTCGCGCAGCAGGTAGTGCTTGTCGCGCTGGAACACGTGCAGCGCGGTGAGCGCCTGCTTCACGAGCTGCTCGCGCCGGCGCGGACCGCGCCACACCCCGCCGAGCGGTTCACCGAGCGCCTCGAGCCGCTCGAGTCCCTGGTCGGTGATGCGTACGCCGTCTTCGCGCAGCTGGTAGTCGCCCGTGCCGAGCTGGCGCGCGAGCTCGAGTGCCTCGGCGTGAAGCGCTTCCGCCTGCGTCTGGCTGGCTTCGGCAGACAGGATGAGCGGCGTGCGCGCCTCGTCCACGAGCACGCTGTCGGCCTCGTCTACGATCGCGAACTGGAGCCCGCGCAACAGCAGGCGCTGGCCGAGCCCGGCGCCGCCGAGGGCATCGGTCTTCATTGCGATCGCGCGCGGCTTGCCGCCGAGCAGCTGGCGGTCGCGCAGGTAGTCGAACGCAAGCTCCTTGTTGCTGCAATACGTGACGTCGCAGCGGTATGCGCGGCGGCGCGTATCGGGATCCATGCCCTGCTTGATGCAGCCGACCGTGAGGCCGAGCGCCTCGTAGACCGGGCGCATCCATTCCGCGTCGCGCTCGGCGAGGTAGTCGTTTACGGTGATCACGTGCACCGCGCGACCGGCGAGCGCAGCGCTCGCCGCAGCGAGCGTCGCGGTGAGGGTCTTGCCTTCGCCGGTCTCCATCTCCGCGAGCATCCCGTTCAGCATCGCCCAGGCACCGAGCAGCTGCACCTCGAAATGGCGCAGGCCGACGGTACGGCCGGCCGCCTCGCGCACCAGCGCGAAGGCCTCGCCCGCGCAATCGAGGTCGTCCACGCCCGTGCGCCCCAGCCTGGCGCGCAGCGTGCCCGCCCGCTCGAGCAGCTCCGCCTCGGTCAGCTCGCCGAGGCCGGTTTCGGCCCGCGCCGTCGCATCGACGATCCGCTCGAGGCGCCGTCCTCCGATGCGTACCCCGCCGGCGAAATAGCGCAGCGTCGAAGCGAAGCGCTCGAGCTTGCCCTCGCGCGCCTCGCTGCGCTCGGGGTACGGGGCGCCGAGGAAGACGGCGCTCGAGGCCTCGGCCATCAGATCTCGAACTGCCTGAGGAAGACCCGGCGCACCGAGCGGTACAGGCGCCAGGCGAGCGGCTCGGGCGCATGCTCGAAGCGCGCGTAGACATGCGAACCCAGCACGTAGGCGCGCGTCGCCGGCAGCGCGAGTTCGAACTCGAACCAGGTATCCAGGGTCTGCGGCCTTTCGGTCGTCTGCGGGTCGAGCGCCGCCTCGCCGCCGCCGGCGCTCGACATCGCGAGGTTCGCGACCGCGTCGCTCGCCGCCGGAACTTCGCGCACAATCTGCGCCTGCACGGTCTCGTGCATCCGGCCGGCGAGCTTCACGCGCACGGCGTCGGTGCCGCTGCGCACCAGGTCGATGTCGTCCTGCGAAACCAGCACGCGTGCGCTCACCATCCCGTTCGGCACGACGTAGCCGATCTCCTGTCCTTTGCGCAGGAAACGCTCGAGGAGATCCTGCTGCGCGAGCGAGAGCACGAAAGTGCCGTTCGTCGGGCTGAGCACCGTCAGCTCGCGGTGCTGGCGGCGCACGTGCGCCAGCTCCTCGCGGGTCGCCGCGATCTCCTCGCGCGTGAGCTCCCAGCGCACGCGGTCGGTCAGCCGCTCGGACTGCGCGCGCGTCTCGAGCAGGCGCAGCTGTGCCTCGAGCACGCGGATGCGCGGCAGCAGCTCCGGGCTGTCGGTGACGAGCAAGAGGCTGCCGCGCGAGACCAGCGCGCCCGGCCGGGCCGCGACCTTGCGCACGAAGCCGTCGGCACCGGCCCGCACATGCGCTTCCTGGGGAACCCAGATCACGCCGTCGGCGCGAGTCCAGTAAGGCAGCGGCAGCACGAACAGCAGCGTACCGAGCGCGCCCAGCAGCAGGCCGGTGGACGCGATTGCGCGCAGCCGGTGGCGGCGCAGCCGGGAATGGAACATCACATAGCCGATGCCCTTGAGCGCCGGATAGACGAACGCGGTGCCGATCGCCCACAGCGCGAGCAGCACGCCGACGATCATGTACTCGCTCGCGATGAACACCGCGATCGCGAGCATGATGAACGTGCGATACACGAATGAGGCGACGGTAAAGAACACGAACCAGCGCCTCTCGGCGCGGCTCGCCTGGATCTCGGGCTGCTGCAGCCCGAACAGCTTCGTCTCGACCAGATACGTGAAGTACTGCTGCCCGCGCTGGCGCAGGTTCTGGATCTGGATCAGGTCGGCGAGGATGTAGTAGCCGTCGAAGCGCAGCAGCGGATTGGCGTTGAACAGCACCGTCGAGATGCCTGCAATCAGCATCACGTTGTAGAGCACCGCGCGGAACAGGCCGGGCTCGGCCTGCAGCCACAGGTACAGGGCGACCGTGGCCACGAACAGCTCCACCACCATCCCCGCCGCCCCGACCATCATCCGGCGGCGCGTCTCGCGGAACGCGCTCGCGGCGCTCGCGTCGACGTAGGGAATCGGCATCAGCACGAGGAACATGACGCCCATCTCGTGCACTTCGCCGCCCCAGGCCTTGACCGCGCAGGCATGGCCGAACTCGTGCAGCAGCTTGAGCAGCGGGAAGGTCAGCCACATGAGCAGCAGGTTCTGCGGCGTCAGCACCCGGTCGGAGAGGTCCTGGGTGAGCACGTCCCAGTGCGCCGCGCAGGCGAACGCGCCCCAGCCGACCACCGCGAGCCAGAGGACGAGCCCGCCGAGACCGAACAGCGGCCGGTACCAGGGCAGCCAGCGCTCGAGGAAGCGATCCGGATCGAACAGCGGGATGCGCACCGCGAGCGGAGAGCGCAGGTTCTGCAGCCAGGTTGCGGGCCGCGTCTTGCGCCGCAGCAGCTCGACCACGTCCGGAGTGACCCCGGACTGCAGCGCCTCCGCGGCGTGCAGCTGGCCGAGCAGGCGGATCGTCTCGTCCTGCGTCGGCGCATCGTCGCCGAAACGATCGCAGGCGCTGTCCCAGATCTCCTGTACCCTGCGCCGGCCGTCCATCAGGCCGATGACGAAGTGCGCCACGGGATTGAAGCGGTGCATGTGGCGCGACACGCGGTCCTCGAGCACGTACCACAGCTCGCCGCGGTAGTGATGGCGGTGAATGCGCACGTGGCTGCGCAGCCGCGGCCTCAGCTCGGCGACGCGGTACCAGGAAGGACTGAGCAGGTCCGAGGACATCGTTGAAGGCGCCTTAGCGCCGGCGCCTTACGGCGACCATGACCAGATCTGCAGCCTCAGCCAGTCGACGACGCCGCGCGTCCAGATCCATACCAGCTTGCGCTCCTCGACGCCGATCTTGCCGATGCCCTTCATCCCGGGGCGCAGCCGCGATCCGGCGTCGCCTTCGAGGCCGGCCTCTACGCGGAACAGGTTGCGCCCTTCCTTGGCCGTGTTGACCGGGGTCACCCTGCGCACCGTGAACGGGAAGCGCGCCTGCGGCATCGAGGCCACGGTGAGCTCGCCGCGCTGCCCCTCGAGGACGTAGGCAATGTCGCGCTCGTCCACGTGCAGCGCGACGCGGTAGGCGTCGAGCGGCGCGACCTCGAACAGCACTTGCCCGCGCTCGACCGGCGAGCCCAGCTTCTGCGACAGGTCGCCGCTGACGATCAGCCCGTCGAACGGCGCGATAAGCGAGGTGCGAGCGAGTTGCTCCTCGACGAGCGCCAGCTGCGCCTCGGCCTGTGCGATCTGCGCAGAGACGATCTGCGCCTGGGCGCGCTCGCGCTTGCCGAGCGCCTCCCGGTACTGCTTGTCGAGCTGCTGGCGCTGGCTGAGAAGCTTGACCTGCTCGAGCCGCAGGTCCCGATCGTCCAGCCGGCCGATCACCTGGCCGTCACGCACGGTGTCGCCGGCGCGCAGCGGTGCCTCCTTGACGAAGCCCGCGATCGGCGCGCTCAGCGCGCGCTGCACGACGCCCTCCACCGTGGCCTCGCCCGAGACGCGGAACTCGCCCGTCGCGAGCGCGAGGAACGCGGCGAGCGCGAGCGCGCCGGCACCCGCGAGCTTCCAACCGGCATGCCCGGGCCCGGCGAACCGGTCCCACAGGCCGCGTGCGGAACGCCCTGCGTGTACCGGCAGGCTCGTCTCCTGTGCGCGCTCGAGCTCGACGATCGGTCCGGCTACGGCCGCCACCGCCTCGCACAGCTCGAGCGTGGTGACGTCGAAGCGCTCGCGCGCGGGCCGCTCGAACGTGAGCGCGCCGATCACGCGCGCCTCGTGCAGCAACGGGATCGTCGCGGCGCTGCCGCCCTCGGACTCGCGCAGCAGCGCCTCGTGCGCGCGCGCCACCACGGGCCGCGAGTCGTGCTCCGGCGGGTAGACGACCGTCGCCGCCTGGTCGATCGCCTCCTCCATCGCAGCCTCGATCGCCCGCACGAGATTGGCGCGCTGCTCGAACTGCGGCGAGTGCGACACGGCGTGCACTTTGGCCCGGCGCCCGTTGTACAGGCCCAGGCTGACGCGGTCGCAGTCGAGGCGCGAGGCCAGCTCGGTGGTGAACGCGGTCGCGCTCTGCTTCAGTCCGGGCTGCTCGAGCAGCGTGGCGAGCGCATCGAGGGCCAGCCTGAGGCGCAGCCGCTCGGCCTCGAGCGGCTCGGCGTAGCGGCGCAACAGCACCTCGAGCCAGCCCGAGCCCCACTGAAGCTCGCGCATCGCGGCCTGCAGCTGGGCCTCGGCGCGCCAGTCCATCTCGACGCCGATCACGCCGCGCACCTCGCCATCGAGCCGCACCGGGTATGCAAGCTGATAGCGCGAAAGCTCGTCCGCGCTGTCGTCCTCGGGCGGCTCGCGCGCCTCGACGATGCCCTGCCCTTCCTGCAGTGCGCGCTCGCTCACCTGCGCGAGCCGCGCGCGGTCGCGCGGGCTCTCCGGATAGAACGCGACCGGCGCGAACGAACTCGTGCCGGGCCGCAGGAGAATGACCACGCCGTCAGACACGCCGCCGATGGCCTGGCACTGGATCACCAGCCAGTTGCGGCAGAATTCCTCGGCGCTCTGATGCTGGCTGAACTGGCGCCAGGCCTGCTCGAGCGCGCGGCGCGCGGCCAGGTCGCCTGCGTGCCCGCGCCCTAGCGTCTCATGGATTTCCGGAGTTACGGAACTCATGCCAGGCGGGCCTCAGGCGCGGCCCCGTGTCCTGCTGCGGCGCTACTTCTTGGCCTCGCCGCCGCCCGTTTCGATGTTGAGCGGGCCGAAGCGGTTCTCGTACTCCTTGACGACGTTCCCCAGGAGCAGGCTCATGCGCTTCGCCGCATACGGGCTGATGACGATGCGGTCAGTGAGCTGGATCGTGACTTCCTTCTGGCCGCGATTCCAGGCCTGGTTCATCCCGAACAGGATGACGACCTCCTCGCGCGTGCTGGTGACGTTGCAGACATTGGCGTAGGAGCTCTTCATGTTCGAGTCGTCCCACTTGATCTTCATGCCTGCAGTGTCGCCCCGGATCTCCCCGGCGGCTTCGGTGCCTTTGGTAGCCATGGTGTTGCCCATCTCCCATACGTGGTTGTGAAAAATCAGACCGCATCGCCGCGCCGACGGGGACTGCCGTGGCCGCTGTCATGCCGCGGCCATTCTACTACCCGGACCCCGTGGCAGAGCGGCCGGCGCACTGCACGAAGCGTGACGTTTGCCCCGCGTTCGGCCGATCAGCGCGAGGACTTCTTCTTCGACTTGGCAGTCTGCTTGTCGAAGGCCGCGAGATTCGACTTCGCGGCAGCGCCCGATCCGCCCGGCTTGCCCGACGCGAGCGCCGCACCCAGGCCATGGAAGGACGCATCCCAGTCGATCCTCTTGCTCGACGCAGTGCAGGATTTGGCGTCCTTGGCCGCCCGGGGCTTCGCGTCCTTGGTGACCTTGTCCTTCGCCTGCGTGTCGTCCTGGTTCTTGGTTTCGCGCATCCAGCCGTCCACGCCCTGCACCGACTTTACAGCCTCGTGCAGCTTCGCACGCCCGTCCGCGTCGAGCTCGATGCCCTCGATCGAGAACAGCGCAGGCTTGCCGCTGGTGTGGCCGAACAGCTTGAGGCTCTGCTCCTTGAGGCCGGCGAAGAGCTCCTGCAGTCCGTGGTGCTTGAGCCCCGCGAGCACCTCGCCGAGCTGCGGCCAGCGCACCGACCAACCGCTCGTGTCGTCCGCCGCGGGCGCGACCTCGACTTCGAGCGTGGCATGCTGCGCGGCCGTAAACACCAGCGGCGCTTCGGCGACCTCGATGTTCTCGATGCCGACAAGCGTGTCGGCCGCGTCCTGCGGGTCGATGACGCCCATCGCGCCGCGCTCGCGCGTCTGCGCGATCTGCCCGGGCGCAAGCACGACGTCGTAGAACGCGACCTCGTCGATGTGGCCGTCGAAGGGGTTGCTGATCCGGATGCGCGACAGATCGCCCGAATCGTCGCGATTGCCGTGGTTGCTGCCGCCGATCACGATCGCCTCGCGGTTCGCGGCTAGGCCGCCGGCGTAGGCGTTGGAGCCTACGAGCACGCCGTCGACATAGAGCTTCATGCCGCCGGGGCCGAAGGTGAAGCTGAGCTGGTACCAGACGTTCGAGCGGATGAGGTTGTTGAATGCCGTGTTGCGCGTATCGATGACGTGCGTGCTGCCGCCGCCCTCGAGCTCGACTTTGAGGTCGCGGTTGTCGAGCCGGATGCGCAGGCCGTTGCTGCGGCCGTCCTGATCCTTCGCGAACAGCGCCTGGTGATCGTTCGCGTCGCGCGTCTTGAACCAGAGCTGGATCGTGCCCTGCGCGACCTCGAACACCGCGTCGTGCGCCACCGCGATGTACTGCCGCGTCGAATCGTGCAGGTCCGCGCCCGTGCCGGCGCCGAACGGCGCCGCCGATGCGGGCGGGCCCGCGTCGTCGAGGTCCGGGTTGCTGCCGAAGAACACGCCATTCTGCGCCGAGCCGGCGGAATCGGCGACGCTCGAGCCCGAGGTCTCGTTCAGGTTCCAGTACGCGACCGGCACGATGCCGCTCAGCAGCGCGGTGTCGAAGCCCTCGCCGCCGTCGAGGACGTCCACGCCGCCGCCGCCGCGCAGCACGTCGTCGCCCGCCTCGCCGCGCAGCGTGTCGTCGCCCTCGCCGCCGATCAGCCTGTCGTTGCCTTCGCCGCCGAGCAGCAGCACGCCCGCCCCGCTCACCGCGGAAGCGTCGACCACGTCGTCGCCGCCGCCGGCGTCGACCGTCGCGGGGATAGTAAGGCCGCTCAGCGTCACCGTGTCCGCACCGCCGAGCGCGTCGATGCGCAGGCTGCTCGCGCCGGCGAGCGTGCTGAGCGCGCCGTTGAGCTCGATGCCGACGACGCCGCCGGCCTCGCTCACGGTGATCGAATCGGCGCCGCTCGTCCCGGTGACGAGCCCGGCGACCGGGACCGTGCTGTCCACCGTGTTGTTGCCGCCACCCGCGTCGATCAGCAGCTCGAAGGCGGGACTTCCCGTCACGACGATGTGATCGTCGCCGTCGCCGCCGAGGATCGTCAGCGAGCCGGTCGGATTGACGAAGTCGACCGACTCGCTCGCCGGGCTGTCGACCGTGGTGCGCGAATCGCCGATGGCGACGCTGATGTCGTCGTCGCCGCTGCCGAACACGAACACGCGGCTGCCGACCACGAGGTCGTCGACGATCGGCTCCAGGCCGGTGTAGGTGATGGTCGTACCGTCCAGGGTCACGCTGCCCGAGTCGGGGCCGGTCGCCGTGTAGACGATCGACTCGACCGCGCCGCCGGTCAGCACCAGCGTGTCGTTGTCGCCCGGCCCGCCGCCGTCATAGGCCAGACCGCCGGCCGGGATCGGATTGCCGCCGGAAAGATCGACGGTCAGCGTGTCGTCGTCGGTCGAGCCGCTGACGCTCAGCTCGGTGACGTCGGCGAACGCGCGCACGAACACCAGGCCGCCGTTCAGATAGCCCTCGAGGTTCGCGCCGTTGCGCACCAGCCGGAACGCATCGGCAATGCCGTCGTCCCCCTGCGGCCCCGCGTCGAGCGTGGCGTCCTCGGTGACCGTGATGTCGATGCTCTCCTCGTCGAGCAGCGCACCGTCGCTCACGCGGAAGGTGACGGCATAGGACGCCGGGCCCTGCAGCTCGCCCGGCATCCAGCTGAAGATTCGGGTGGCGGGATCGAAGCTCGCGCCGCTCGGCAGGCCGTCGGCGCTGAAGGTGAGCGTGTTCGCAGGCAGGTCGACGTCGGTTGCGCCGACCATGAAGCTGAGCAGCTCGCCCTCGCTCACGCTGCGATCGCCGATCGCATCGAGCGCAGGCGCGGTGTTCACCTCGTTCACCGTGACGCTGAACTCGGTCTCGACGGACAGGCTCGGCGCGCCGTCGTCCTGCACGCGCACCGTTATGGTGTGCGTGCCGTCCTGATCCTCGCCCGGCGTCCAGCCGAACACGCCTGTCACCGGGTCGATCGTCGCGCCCGCCGGTACGTCGCCTGTCAGGCTGAAGGTCAGCGCGTTGGCGGGCAGATCGTCGTCGCTCGCGGTGACGGTGAAGCTCAGCTCGGTCTGCTCGTCGACCTCGCGGTCGTCGATCGCATCGAGCACCGGCGCGGTGTTCACCTCGTGCACCGTAACCGTGATCGCCTCCTCGTCGAACAGGCCCGGCGTGCCGTTGTCGTCCACGCGCACCGTGAATGTGTGCGCGCCGTCCTGGTCCTCGCCCGGCGTCCAGCTGAACAGGCCCGTCGCCGGGTCGATCATCGCCCCGACCGGCACGTCGCCCGCGAGGCTGAAGCTAAGCAAGTTCGCCGGCACGTCGACGTCGCTCGCCGCCGCGGTGAACGTCAGCTCGCTCTGCTCGTCGACCTCCTGCTCGCCGATCCCTTCGAGCACCGGCGCGTCGTTTACCGGATTGACGCTCAGGCTCACCAGCACCACGTTCGAGTCGAACTCGCCGTCGTTCGCCCGGTACGTGAAGCTGTCGTCGCCGTTGAAGTTCAGGTCCGGCGTGTAGCTGAACGAGCCGTCGGCATTCAGTGTCAGCGTGCCGTGCGAAACGTCGTCGACCAGGACTGCGCTCAGCGCGTCGCCATCGATGTCGGCATCGTTGCCGAGCACGCCGGGCGCTGCCACGACGAGCACCGTGTCCTCGTCCGTCTCGTACGCGTCGCCGACCGCCGCCGGCGCATCGTTGACGTTCTGCACGTTGAGGGTGACTGTCGCGACGTTGGACAGCGCACCCGACGGGTCGCGCGCCTGGTAAGTGAAGCTGTCGGCGCCGAAGAAGTTCGCGTGCGGCGTGTAGCTGAACGTGCCGTTGTCGTTGAGCGTCAGGAGGCCATGCGACGGACCTTCGTCGAGCACCGCGACGAGGGGATCGAGGTCGACGTCGACGTCGTTCGCGAGCACGCCCAGGCTGGCGAGCGGAATCACGAACGTGCGGTCCTCGACGACCGGCTGGTAAAGGTTGTCGAAGGCCACCGGCGCGTCGTTCACCGGATCGACGGTGATGACCGCGAACACGGTCTCGCTCTCGACGATGCCGTCGCTCACGGTGAAGGCGAAGGCATCCTCGCCGTGGAAGTCGGCATTCGGCGTATACACGAAGCTGCCGTCGGCCGCGAGATTCAAGCTGCCCTGGAACGGGCCGAAGGCGAGCTGGAAGGTCAGCACATCGCTGTCGACGTCGGTCGCGAACAGCTGCCCCGCGAGCGGCACGTCCTCGTCCGTCGTTCCGGCGAATGGCTCGGGAATGGGCGCGTCGTTCAGCGGCGCGATCGTGATCGTGAAGGTCTGCGGGTCCGAGGTGTCGTCGCCGCCCCGCTCGGTGCCGCCGTCGTCGCTCACCACCACCTGCACGGTTGCGGTACCGAAGGCATCCGCTGTGGGCGTGAAGCGCAGCGTGCCGCCGAGGTCGAGCGTCGGCTGCTCGTCGAACAGCTCGGGCGCGTCGTTCGAGATGTCGACGAACAGAGCCTGCCCGCTCTCGTCCGCCGGCCCGGCGGAAAGATCCCCGATCCAGCCTTCGAAAACCTGCGGTCCTTCGTCCTCGTCGATCAGCAGATCGTCGCCGAGCGTGAAGGTGGGCGCGTCGTTCACCGCGTGGATCGTGATCGAGACCGTCGCGCTCGCCGACACGCCGCCGTCCTCGTCGTGCGCCGCGTAGGTGAAGCTGTCGGCGCCGTTGAAGTCCGCGTTTGGCGTGTAGCTGAACGAGCCGTCCGCGTTCAGGATAAGCGCGCCGCTTGCAGGCCCGCTGACCAACACCGCGCTCAGCGTATCGCCCGGGACGTCGCTGTCGTTGACGAGCAGGCCGGGCGCGGCGATTTCGAGCGCGACGTCCTCGTTGGTCTCGTAGGCGTCGTCGCCGGCGAGCGGCGCCACGTTGTTCACGGTGACTGTCCAGGTGCCGACGCCGGCATCGCCGTCGTCGTCGGTCACCGTGACGGTGACGAGGAAGACCCCGTCGTCGGCGTAGAAGTGCGAGGCGCTCACGCGGCCGGTCGCCGGATCGATCACGCCGTCGACCTCGGTGCCGTCGCCGAAGTCGACGCGCGCGGTGTGCGAATCGCCCGCGCCCGCGTCGGTGAAGAAGGTCGGCGGCAGGTCGAAGTCCAGGCCCTCGTCGGTCTCGACCGGATCCCCCGTCAGCACCACCGGCGCGGCGTTGGTCACCAGGACGAAGAGGCTGTCGGAGCCGAAATCGCCGTCGTCGTCGGTCACCGTGACGCTGACCAGGTACGGGCCGTTGTCGGCGTAGACGTGCGTCCCGCTCACCGTGCCCGCGGCGGCATCGACGACGCCGTCGGTGCTCGTGCCGTCGCCCCAGTCGATCGTCGCGCTGTGCGTGTCGAGGAAGCCGGGGTCGCTATAGCTTGCGCTGACCATCACCTCGTCGCCTTCGGCGGCCACCAGGTCTTCACCGGCATCCACTGAGGGCGCGACGTTCAGGACTGTGACGACGACCGTATCGGCTCCCGAATCCTCGTCGTCGTCGGTCACCGTGAGGACCATCTCGAAGGCGCCGTCGTCGCCGTAGACGTGGCTCGCTTCGACCGTGCCCGACATGCCCGCGGTCGATCCCGGCGGGCCGAACGGCGTTTCGGTGACCGATCCGTCGCTCACATTGCCATCGGCCCAGTCGATGCTCGCCGTGTGCGTATCGAGCGTGCCGGCGTCGGTGAACGACGCGCCGCTGAGGAAGAACTCGCCGCCCTCGAAGATCGAAGTGCCCGTGCCCGCCTCGACCACCGGGACGTCGTTTACGACGCCGATCGTCATCGTCAGCGTCTCGGTCGCGACGCCGCCGTCGTTGTCCTGCAGCGTGAAGGTCACGACGTAGTCGCCGTTGTCGGCGTAGACGTGGCTGCCGTGCAGCCTGCCGACGAGGCCCGCGGCCGATCCGGGCGGGCCGAACGGCGTCTCTTCGATGACGAGCGCCTCGGCGCCGGTACCGTCGCCCCAGTCCACGGTGCCTGCGTGCGTATCGAGCGTGCCGGGGTCGAACAAGAACACGTCCTCAAGCGCGATCACCTCGCCTTCGAGGCCGCTTTGGCCGTCGTTCGGCCGCACTTCAGGCGCCGCGTTGAGCACGACGAGGTCGAACGCGTCGGAGTGCGATTCGCCGTCGTCGTCCGTGACCGTGACCGTCACCGCGTAGACGCCTTCATCCGCATAGACGT